>Ga0164295_10001954_pt1 | contig 17132 bp, 20 predicted proteins | sample GEODES006metaG_FD_111798 | JGI IMG/M metagenome (GOLD analysis project Ga0164295, IMG submission 111798) | Oligotrophic lake water microbial communities from Sparkling Lake, Wisconsin, USA - GEODES006 metaG | ecosystem: Environmental > Aquatic > Freshwater > Lake | place: USA: Sparkling Lake... | reverse complement strand
TGATTTGCAAAAGCTTGCCTGATCAAGGATTCTGCTACAGGATCTTTTGACAGCGCGCGTGACTGTGCCAATGGCCGAAGAAATTGTTGCAACTGATCGCGTTCTTCAGAAGTCATATCCATCCTTTCGCCGGTTTTTGAAGGGGGAAACGCCATTCGGATCTAGAGAACTTAATCCGATTCTTTGCGTACTTGCCTTTTGCGCTTTGCAAATATCCATGCAGTGTTGATTCCTGTCATGAGCAAGATTGGCCAAAGCCAAGTACAAATCAAGATCCAAAAAACCCGGCCTTCCAGAATGGATGTTGATTCTGAGTCATCAGCCTTGGTTGGCCCTTCGCTAAACAAGTGCCTGTAAGGAAAAGTGGCAAAACCAAAACAGATACCTGCAACAAGGAAAAAGCAGATCAAAATGGATGCATCAGTCATGTGAGCCTTTCATGATTTGGTAGCCATGTTTCATCTTATTTGGCTTTATTGGCAGGCGTCAATGCTTGGCCGGGGTCTTGCGTGCGTAATCAAACCATTAATGCTTGAATCAAGAATATTTCCTAGGAATTTGTACAGCCAAAACTTGCGTTATAACTTCTTATGAAAAAAATATTGATGTTGTTGTGCCTGATGGTCAGCATGACCGCCAAGGCTGACTTGCCCGTTTACGGACCGCAATTGCAAGGCTTCGCGTATCCTGCAGCAGTTCGCTATTTTGATTTCATCGCCCAGACCCAACCGATTCAAATGGCCTACTTGGACTACCCTGCTGCCAAGTCGAATGCGCCCAATGTGGTTTTGTTGCACGGCAAAAATTTCTGTGCAGCCACTTGGCACGAAACAGCCCTGAAGTTGCAACAATCTGGCATGCGGGTCATCGTCCCCGATCAAGTCGGGTTTTGCAAATCCAGTAAACCCCTGAGCTACGACTACAGCTTTGACGAACTGGCCGCCAATACACATGCCTTGTTAAAGTCTTTGAAGATCAACAAAGCAACCGTCATTGGTCATTCCATGGGCGGCATGCTGGCCACGCGTTACGCCTTAAAGTACCCGAACGAAGTGACCCAACTGGTGATGATCAATCCTTTGGGCTTGGAAGATTGGAAAGCGCTGGGAGTTCCAATGCCGACTTTGGAAGAATGGCATGCCCGCGAGTTGCAGCAAACCGATGAACGCATGCGCAATTACCAGAAGAGCACGTATTACGCCAACGAGTGGAGATCTGAATACGAACCATGGGTGCAAATGATTGCAGGCATGTACCGCGGTCCTGGCAAAGAAACAGTGGCTTGGCATTCCGCGCTGACATTCATGATGATTGTGAATCAACCTGTCTTGTATGAATTTCCCAATCTCAAAGTGCCCACCTTGTTATTGATTGGTGAAAAAGACACCACCGCGATCGGCCGCGATCTGGCCCCAGAACCCTTGAAATCTGCTTTAGGCAATTACCGGGTGATGTCACTCAAAACGGTCAAGCTGATTCCTGGTGCCCGACTCGTTTTGTTTCCCGACCTCGGTCATGCACCACATGTTCAGAATCCGCAGCGATTTCAAACCGCTTTGCTCAATAGTTTGGTGGCTTTGGACAACGACTGAGTATTTTTGATGCGCAATGAATTGAGCTATTCATCCCTGAGCCAGAACCACACAGCGAGCTGCGGCCAAATCCCATCCTGCCCAGCCACAACTCTTGAAAAAAACAGGGCCGGACTGGGAACGGTTCCAGCGTACCTGTCCGCGCACCAATTCTTGCAAGCTGGGAAATTGCGCCACATCCAAACCGGCCTGCAACAAGTCACCGGCTTCATGGTCGGCGTCGCGACTGTCCACGACCACACGCCCATTGATGGCCAGATGCCGGCAAACCTAGGGAGCCCACTCGGCCATGGTTGGTGTGAATGCACCAATTGCACATATGAACGCGTCATCGCGGGGAAGCGCACGCAATGCAATTTGTTGAGCGCTCGTCGCACTGACCACCAAACTGCAATCTGCCAATGCATCATCAACACTGCTGGCAATGGCTGCCCGCAAACCCAGGTCAAGCGCCTCGTCCACCAAGGATTGAGAACTCGCGCGTGTGCTGGACGCCACCAAGACATCGTTGACGCCAAGGCCTTGTACAAAGGCATGCAGATGGGCTCTCGCCTGTACCCCCGCGCCCACCAACAACAGGCGGCCATTGGGGTTGGGTGCGAGGCGTTGCGCCGCGAGCAAGGACACGGCGGCTGTTCGTCGCGCCGTCACCGTGGGGCCATCGAGCGCATAAAGCAAACGACCATCGCGGGCATCAAAGACCATCACCTCGCCTTGGATGACGGGCAATCCTCGGCTGGGATTATCGGCAACCCAAGTAATGATCTTGGTGATGCCCCATTGCGCATCAGATGCAGGCATGACAAACAAACTGCCCGAATGCGACAAACGTTGGACCAATCGCGGTGGCACCACGACAGAAGGGTCAAGCAACAAGTCCGCAATCGTTTGCGACAGTTTCAGGTACGGCAAAGCCTGAGCAGTTTGTTGAGGATCAAGTTTCAAGATTGAAATGGTAGCAAGTCGTCATCAAAAATAGTCACCGCCCTGGTCCATCCCGCTGAAGCGCCACGAATTTTGTGCGGAAAACAGCTGATGTAAAAACCACTGCTGGGCAGGGCTTCCAGGTTGTGTAGTTTTTCCAAATGGCAATAACCAATATCGCGCCCTGCTTTGTGGCCTTCCCAAATCAATGCTGCATTACCTGAGTCTGCATATTTTTGAGCGGTGTGAACAAAAGATGCGTCCCAACTCCAAGCATCCGTGCCTGTCAATCGCACACCACGTTCCAGCAAATTCATGGTGGCCTCATAGCCCATGCCACAACCACAAGATACATAGTCGGGTTGCCCGTATTGCATACCGGCACGGGTGTTCACCACGACGATCTCTAAGGGTGACAAGTGGTGGCCGATGCGTGTGAGTTCCGCTTCCACTTCTGCCGCAGTCACCACATGACCGTCGGGCAAATGCCGAAAGTCCAACTTCACGCCGGGTTGAAAACACCATTCCAAGGGCACTTCGTCAATCGTGATGGCGGGCTTGGCTTCACCACTGGCTTTGTCCATGGTCGAGTGGTAGTGGTATGGGGCGTCCAAGTGCGTGCCATTGTGGGTGCACAATTTCACAAACTCCACGGCCCAGCCCTCTCCATCCGGCAGATCTTCCTTTTTCAAGCCTGGAAAAAACGGCTCGATTTGCGAGACTGTGTTTTGGTGCGACAGATATTCGATGCGCGGTGCATAGGCGGGTGGGTCACTCACCACATCATTTTCTAAATAAATCGACAGGTCTACGAATCGACGTGGCATGTGAACCCCTTTCAATGCAATGGTTTGAGCAACTTCAAACAAACCCGCTGCGCCCATACCACCTCCCACGCACATGGTCACCACCACGTATTTCACGCCGCGTCGCTTGCCTTCAATCAGCGCATGACCGACCAAACGTGCGCCTGTCATGCCATAGGGATGACCGATGGAAATACCACCGATCACAGCCATGGTTTGAGGATTGCGTTGATTCATTTGTTGCTCTTTGTTTTGCGGGATTTTTTGGTTCGCACCATGGCCAGCACCATGGATGCCATGTAGGACACCACTTCTTCCAAACTCAAACGACCATTGGCGCGAAACCACACGGGTGCCCAACCCACAATGCCACCGATCGCCAAGGCGGTGAGTTGGACATCGTTAACTTGAAACTCACCAGCGACCACACCTTGGTTCACCAGTTCCACCAAGCGTCGATCGAAATCGCGACGCAAGGCATTGATGGCATCGCGGTCTTTTTGAGCCAATTCTTTTTCTTCACGGCTGTAAATCATCGCGTGGGGTTGATGGTTCAACACCGCCGTTAAAAAATCACTGACCACAGTTTCTAAACGATCGGTGACCGAAGTGTCTTGCGCCATGACCCGATTCAGGGACTCGTGCGCCAAGGTGATGGCGCGGGAGCAAATTTCAGCCAATAAATCGTTCTTTGAATTGAAATGCGCGTAAATGAATGGTTTGGTGACTTGAAGTTCACTGGCCACTTGGTCCAAAGTGGTCTTGCCATAACCTTGTCTGTAGAACAAATCCACGGCAGCAGCCACGATTCGCTCGCGTTTGAGATGAGAAATGGCGTCGCGCATGGCTTCAGCGTTGGTCATGGTGTTTGGTTGGCAAAGTGATTCGGCTTTTTAAAGTATCGCGGCTTGCGAGGGCGAATTTGAAACCGGTGTAACCCTCGGCGGCACACTTGTGCAAGATTCGCCGATACCCTCTCACGCCCCCCGAATAAGGCATGAAAACTCAGGGTTTTCCCTTGGTTGTGTCGCCGGCTTGACGAATGCTCGATTTTTCTAGACACAAAGGATGAAAATGAAGATTGATTTTTCTGGCCAAGTGGCCGTGGTAACTGGCGCAGGTGGCGACATCCACAATTTGATCGACTATCCGATTGAGGTTTTCGATAAAGTGATGAATATCAATGCCAGAGGCGTTTTTCTGGGTCTGAAATATGTTCTGCCAATCATGCTTGCCCAAGGAAAGGGCGCGGTCGTTAATACGGCATCCCTTGGTTCTTTCTTGGCCACGCGCAAGCTCGGCCCTTATACCGCCAGCAAGCATGCCGTCATGGGTCTGACCAAAACCGCTGCGCTGGAAATGGCGCGCAAAGGCATACGCGTCAATGCGGTCTGCCCCGGACCAGTCGATACCGACATGTTGCGCGAAATTGAAGCCTCACAAGCCAGCGGCTCGGCTGAACAACTGCGCGCGCAACGCACGGCCTCAATTCCCGATGGGCGTTATGCCGAACCAGCGGAGATAGCTAACTTGATGGTCTATCTGGCCTCGGATTTCTCCAGCCATATCACCGGTCAGGGCATTCAAATCAATGGTGGCAGCCACTATTGATCAACGCCACCCGCCTCTCTATTTCTTTTCGTGCAGACCTGAATATTTACGAATAGACTGGCTGTGTATCAGACCTATCTTTAAGGAAACTTTCATGAAACGCACGCCAGTCCAACACTGTTTATCAGCGCTTATTGCAGCCTCCGCACTCACCTGCCAAATCGGTTGGGCCCAATCGGTGGATTTCATCAAACCATTGAATGGCGAAGTGGTCAGCAGCCCCTTCAAAGTTGTCTTTGGCTTGACGGGTATGGCTATCGCGCCTGCTGGTGACATGACTCAAAATACAGGCCACCACCATCTTCTGATCAACAAGCAGTCCATCGCCGAAGGAACCGTCATTCCAGCAGATGAATCACATCAACACTTTGGTAAAGGTCAAACTGAAACTGAAGTCGCGCTCACACCTGGACGGTACCAACTGACCATGCAGTTTGCCAACGGCGCCCATCAATCGTATGGGGAAAAATTGAGCAAATCGATTGAAATCACTGTCAAGTAAATTGCGTCTGAGGCAAGAAAAATGAGCGCTGACTCCACAAATGCCGGCATGGAAAAGCCATCGAGCGTCATGCAGCAAAAACGATTGCACACAAAACAAGCCCATGTGATCGTGGCCGGCGCTGGGCCGGTCGGCCTGGTGAGTGCATTGCTGTTAGCCAATCAAGGTGTGAAAGTGACCGTGCTTGAATCGGCGGCTTCTCTGAACCGGGACTTGCGTGCATCTACCTTTCATCCACCGACTCTGGACATGTTGGCCCCATTGGGTTTGACCGACGACTTGATTGCGCAAGGATTGGTGGCCCGCTTTACCCAACAAAGAGATCGACAAGAAGGGGTGATTGCAGAGTTCGATATGAGCCTGATAGCAGCTGACACCGACCACCCGTTCAGGCTTCAATGTGAGCAGTGGAAATTGACGCAAATGATTCAAACCAAACTTCATCAAATGCCACACGTGCAGATGATTTTTAATGCCCATGTCACGCAAGTCACGCAAACGAGCGCGCATGTTCAACTTGATTTCATGCAATCAGACGAAGCCCAGTCCTTGCAAGCGGATTACCTGGTTGGGGCTGACGGTGCTTGGAGCGCTGTTCGTCGAAGTCTGAATATTGAATTTGAAGGCTTTACTTATCCTGAACGTTTTTTAGTGGTTTCCACGACCTTTGAATATGCCGATCATTTACCGCGCCTGTCATATGTGAATTACTGCTCCGACCCCGATGAATGGTGTGTCTTGTTGCGTGTGCCTAGCATGTGGCGGGTGCTGTTCCCGACCAAAAGCGATGAATCAGATGACGCTGTGCTCAGCGACGATGGTGTGCAAGCCCGATTGCAAAATCTGTTACCCCAAGCGCAGGCTTATGTGACTGAGCACCGAACTCTTTATAAAGTCCATCAACGCGTAGCGCAACGTTTTCGACACGGACGCGTTTTATTGGCCGGTGATGCTGCACACATTAACAACCCATTAGGTGGCATGGGCATGAATGGCGGCATCCATGATGCAATGAACCTCACGGATAAATTGCTCGCGGTGTTGCGCCATGAAGAATCGGAATCCGCCCTAGACAGGTATGAACGGCAACGCCGCACTATCGCGATTGACTACATCAACGCGAGCACAGCCCGAAATAAGCGTGACATTGAAGAACGCGATCCCATCAAAAGAAAATTAAACCAGCAAGCACTGCGCGAACTCAGCCAAGACCCCGTGCGCGCACGCGCTTACCTTCGCCAATCCTCCATGCTCGACGCGCTCGAGCGCGCAAAGGCCATCACATGATTAAACAAGGCATCTCCACCCTCACGCACGCCGAACGTCGCGCCTTGCTCAAACAAAGGCTCAGCCAGCGTCAATTGGTCGTGGCCCCTGGCGTTTTTGAAATGGTCTCGGCCAAGATGGCCGATCAAATGGGTTTTGAAGCCCTGTACATGACGGGCTACGGCACGGTTGCCTCGTATTTAGGCATGCCAGATGCGGGATTGGCCACCTACACTGACATGGTCAATCGGGTGTCGCAATTCACCAGCATCACCCAAACACCCATGATTTGTGATGGCGACACCGGCTATGGCGGATTGTTGAATGTGATGCAGACCGTGCGGGGCTATGAAGCCGCGGGTGCCTGCGCCATTCAATTGGAAGACCAAGAATTTCCCAAAAAATGTGGCCATGTGCTGGGTCGTCGTGTGGTGCCAGCACAAGACATGGTTGACAAAATTCGTGTGGCTGTGGAAACCCGATCAGACCCCAACTTCTTGATCATCGCCCGCACCGATGCACGCACAACGCTTGGGCTGGATGAAGCCCTGCGTCGGGCTGAGTTGTATGCAAAGGCTGGTGCAGATATTTTGTTTGTGGAGAGCCCGGAATCAGTTGAGGAAATGCAGCGGATTGGCCAGTCTTTTGACCTGCCCTTGGTGGCCAACATGGTTGAAGGTGGGCGAACACCGGTATTGAGCTTTGAAGAACTGCAATCCATTGGTTTCGGTTTGGCCATCTTTCCTGCAACAGCTTTCTTGGCAGCGGCCAAGGCATTTGAGCATGTCTACACTGCATTGAAAACAACACGCTCTAGCACCACAGTGAACGCGGCGCTCTACGACTTCCCTGCTTTCTCAAAAATCATGGGCTTTGATTGGGTCCATGCATTTGATCAAGCCCATGCCAATCAAAACGACAAAGCATGACAGCATGAACACCGAAGACATCTATAAATTGCAAGGCTTTGGCCAAACTTCGGGCATTGGTCAGCGTTGTGGTTTGCTGCTGGTGGACTTTGTCAACAGCTTTGTCGATTCGCGGCAACTCGGTGGACCAGCGATTCAATCTGCGGTTGACTCAACCGTTCCCCTGTTGGCTGCATTTAGAAAATGGTGCTTTCCAATCGCACATACACGGGTTGTGTTTGAAGCGGATGGCTCAGACCGCAATGTTTTTTCATCGCGGGTGAAAGCCTTGCAGGGCTTAACCGAGCATGCAGTCGGCAGTCAAATTGTGCAGGCACTCAAACCTCAACCGCCCGAACTCGTGATTCGCAAGCAAGGCGCTTCTGCGTTTTTCAACACACCCTTGGCCGATTGGTTGCGCTTGCATGCCGTTGACACCTTGGTGGTCACTGGTTGCACCACCAGTGGCTGTGTCCGGGCTACCGTGGTGGATGCGGTGCAACACAATTTCCGTACCGTGGTCGTGTCCGATTGCGTGGGTGACAGAGCCGCAGAGCCGCACGACGCAAATTTATTTGACATGGGTCAAAAATATGCAGACATCATGAGGCGCGATGATTTGCTGAAGCATTTGCAGACACTTCAAGGAGCGCCAACATGACAGATCATCTGGGCTACAGAAAAAAATTTGGCGCATTAGGGCCATCAACCAACACAATCGTCCAACCCGACTTTGACGATTTGCGCCCCATGGGTGTCACCAATCATTACAGCCGTATCGCCATTCCGAACAACCCTGTGAATGACGACGCCAGTTTCTTAGCTTTGGTGGAGAACATCAACAAGTCCACCTTGGATGCGGTGGATATTTTGAAAACCTGCGAGATCGACTACTTGGTCATGGGCATGTCAGCTGCTACTTTTTGGAATGGTCGGGTGGGCGCACAAAGCTATTTGCAGATGATGACCGAGCGTGCTGGCGTGGGCGTCTCCTGTGGATCCTTTGCCACCGAAGCTGCCCTCAATACACTGAAAGTCAAGCGCATTGCTTTTCTGTCACCTTATTTCAAAGTGGCCAACGATCAAGTGCGCCGCTTCTACCAAGACTGCGGCTTTACTGTTGTGCGCGATGTCTGTTTTGAACGACCAAGCCCGGTACAAATTGCCCACAGCACTGACGCCATGTGCCGTGATGCCATTCGGCAATTAGACGGCGATGATGTCGACGCCATTGTGCAAGTAGGCACGAATTTGTCCATGATCCGCTTGGCAGCCGCCGCAGAATTGTTTCTTGGCAAACCCGTGATTGCAATCAATACAGCCACCTACTGGCATGCCCTGCGCACTTGCGGCATCATGGATCGACAAACTGGCTTTGGCAGTTTGTTGGAGCAACATTAAATAAAGGGTTGATATGTTGAACAGACGTTCGCTCAGTTTGGGCCTGACTACGATGGCATGCGCTGGTTTTTTTCATGAGGCTTTTGCACAAGACTACCCGCGCAAGATGATCAAGCTGATCATCCCGGCTACTACTGGGAGTTCGGACGTGATTGCGCGAGCGCTGGCACCTCGGCTGTCGGCAGCACTTGGACAAAGCGTAGTGATCGAGCAAATGCCAGGCGCTGGCACCAACATCGGTAACAACCACGTCGCCAAAGCCGCACCTGATGGTTACACCTTGTTGATCAACGGCTTGCCATTGGTCACGAATTTGGCTTTGTACAGCCAACTTCCCTACAACCCCATGACGGATCTGGTGCCAATCATCGAACTGGCTGAAGTCACCAATGTCGTGGTTGTTCATCCGGATTTGAATGTGCAAAACCTAAAGCAGTTGGTGCTCTTGGCCAAGAGCAAGCCAGGACAATTGAATTACGGTTCACCTGGTGCGGGCAGCTCTGGTCATCTGGCCTGTGAATTGCTGGGTTTGAAATCAGGCCTGCAAATGGAACACATACCCTACAAAGGTAATTCGCAAGCGATGGTTGATTTATTGCGCGGTGAATTGCAAATCGGATTTGTGAACTTGCCCTTGGCCTTGCCGCATCTCAAAGCCAATAAGATCAAAGCATTGGCCGTCACTGGTCAGAAAAGATCGCGTTTGCTTCCAAACGTCCCAACTGTCGCTGAAGCCTTGTCACTTCCCGACTATGAAATCACGGCTTGGTTTGGTATCTTGGCGCCGGCCAAAACGCCCACTGCGGTGGTGCAACTACTCAACCGAGAAGTTGACAACATATTGAAAGACCCTGAATTCATTGAAAAAATCCAAGCCGCAGGCGCTGACCTGGTCGGCGGCAGCAGCGCAGCCTTTGAGGCGCGCATGAAAAAAGATGCCATTCGATTGACCGAGTTGATTCGGCAAGCAGGAACAAAAGCGGACTAGTCGATAGAATCGACACGTGTACAAACTCCAAGGGCCTCCCAGCATGCTTCATGTCGCAATGAAATGGTTTGGCATACTGCTGTTCACACTGGCAGTCCTCGGTGCGCAGGCACAGAACAAAAAAAACCCTGCTCCAGCCCAATCAGCTGCAGCACTTCCCGAGATGGCGTGTTCCGCCACTGAATTCAAAGCACTGGCCTACACCATCAACGAAGTCAAGCTCCGAGAAGAACGCGCCAAAGACTGGCTTGCTAAATTTGGCAAAACATGTCCGCTTGATCAGATCGAATTAATCATGCAAAACCAGGCGGTCTGGTTGGGTACAGCACAAACACCACTGATCATGGCTTCCATCGAATCCATCTACAAAGAGAAAAAAGCTGCTGCCTTGGCGCTTGAGAAAGCAGCTGCCGCTGCTGGAGACAAAAAATAAGTCAAGGTATCCGCAAGTTGGTCGTGGTGCTGGGTGACCAGCTCAACGAAGACGCATCCGCCCTCAAGGATTTTGATCCGGATCAAGATGTCATCTGGATGGCCGAAGTGGATGAAGAGTCCACGCATGTCATATCTGCCAAGCAGCGAATCACCATCTTTCTAAGTGCCATGCGCCACTTCGCATCGACCTTACGCGCCAAGCATTGGCGGGTCGATTACACGGAGATTGATGCGGCGGACAACGTTGGCAACCTGCATGGCGAGTTGAGCAAAGCCATTGCGCGTTTGCAGCCCGACAAACTGGTTATGACGGCACCTGGCGATTGGCGGGTTCTTCAAAGCTTGCGTGCAGCAGCAAAGCACCAATTGGTGTTGGAGGTTTGTGACGACACGCATTTCTTCAGCACGGTGCGTGATTTTGCCGCTCATGCCGCCGGCCGCAAACAAATTCGTTTGGAATTTTTCTACCGCGAACTGCGCCTGAAGACTGGCATCCTGATGAATGGCAAAAAGCCCATCGGGGACAAGTGGAATTTTGATTCAGATAACCGCGGCAGCTTTGGCAAGCTCGGACCTTCTCTGCTTCCTGTCCCCACACGATTTGCACCGGATCAGATCACCCAAGAAGTGATTGAATTGGTGGAACAACGGTTCGCCCATCACCCGGGTTCACTCGACAGTTTTGGTTGGCCTGTCACGCGCACGCAAGCACTGAAGAACCTTGAAGAATTCATTGCGCATCGGTTACCCCAATTTGGTCTTTACCAAGACGCCATGTGGGAAGGCGAGGTCTGGCTCTACCATTCGCATTTGTCGTCGGCACTGAATCTGAAACTGATCAATCCCCAAGAGGTGATCGTGGCTGCGGTCAAAGCCTTTGATGATGGCCATGCACCGTTGGAAGCGGTGGAAGGTTTTGTTCGGCAAATACTGGGTTGGCGCGAATATGTCCGGGGCATTTACTGGACCAACATGCCCGGCTATCTGAGCCTCAACACTTTAAATGCACACGCACCATTGCCTCGGTTTTATTGGACTGGGCAAACCGATATGGCCTGCCTGCGCGACGCCATTGCACAAACCCTGCAGCATGGCTATGCACACCATATTCAGCGCCTGATGGTCACTGGCCTGTATGCGTTACTGCTTGGTGTTTCACCCAAAGAAGTACACCAATGGTATTTGGGTGTTTATGTGGATGCCGTCGAGTGGGTCGAACTGCCCAACACCTTGGGCATGAGCCAATTTGCAGATGGTGGCTTGATGGCCAGCAAACCATATGTCGCCAGTGGAAAGTACATCGACCGCATGAGCAACCATTGCAAGGGTTGTCGGTTCAATCCCGCTGAATCCACGGGTGACACAGCCTGCCCTTTCACGACCCTGTATTGGGATTACTTGAACACGCATGCAGACACCTTGGCAAAAAATCCACGCATGTTGATGCAGCTCAAAAATCTCAATCGACTCTCAGATGACAACAGGCTGGCGATTGCCGATCAAGCTCGACAGCATCGGGCAAAAGTTCAATTGATAGCCTGACGGGCTATTGTCTTCCCATAGCCCTTATTCATTGTTCCGCGTTGCTGTTTTTTTTCTGACGCACTGCAAGGTTTGATGCCAAAACTGAGAACCCGAACCACCATATTCGATGGGCAAAATAATCATCATATTAAAGTGCATGGTTTCAAGTTGCTTGATGCGGTGGTAATTCATCAAGCCACGGCGGCCCATTTCTAAATAAGCTTGGCAATTGGCCTCGATTTCAGTGATCTCTGGGTTTTGAGCATGCGCACATTCATGGAAATAAACGAAATCCCAAATCGTTTGTGATCCTTGGATTGATCGTTGATGTGCTGGTTCATCAAAGATGATGGTTGGCCAGTCGTTTTCATCCAAGCGCATCACGGCTACTGCTTTGCCCAACTCTGGATGGCGATCGTTGATATCGGTATATCTATTCCAAATTTCAGTGGCTACACCCGTTTTCCCATTGATTGTGATGGGACATTCCACGTTGTCACCGGTTGATATTTCAAAAGCATAAGCAGATAAACACCCACCAAATAGCATACAAGCCGCAGCAGATTGGATGAACGCAACAACAAACTTTGACATGAAACATCCTTTGTCAATCGGGTGACCTTTGATCTTAATCGTGTTGAAGGCGTTCATCTTCTGTGACGAAATATTCCTGAAGTGACCATGCATTTATCGCGAGGACACCACGATACCGCCTGCAATCAACACAAACGCCACTGCATGGTAGAGATGCGGCGCATCACCCAAGAGTAATGTGGACATGATCGCCGCAAACAAGGGTGTCAGGTTGGCAAAAAATCCAGCGACGTTGGGTCCGACTCTTTGTATGCCGATACCCCAACTGCGGTAGGCCAACAGCGCAGGTCCCAGGGCCACATAAAGCAATGCACTGGCCAAAGGCCAACCCCAGTCAATCTGCGGATTGACGCTGTAATGCCACTCTAATGCGGTGAACAAACCACTCCACAGCAAACCAAACACCATTTGGGCCATCAGAAAGTGCGCCCAATTGCGGCGAATTTCGACGGGATCATTTGGCAGGGACAACAACCAACTGTAGGTGGCCCAACACAAGACCGCAATCAAGACATAGACATCGCCAATGACGGGTTGCAGTTGCATCAAAGTTTGCCAGTTCCCTCGACCGAGCACGCACATGACCCCTGCGATCGACAAGATGGCCCCCAGCACTTGTCGGCGGGTGATGCGCTGCTGGAACCAGACAGCGCCAATAGCCAACATGAAAACCGGCACACTGGACCCCACCAAGGTCACGTTGATGGGCGTCGATGTATGCAAGGCCAGATATTGAAAACTGTTGTAACAACCCACTCCCAATAAGCTCAACACGGTGTATCGCTTCCAGTGTGACCACAGCGGGCTGCTGGGCAGCAACACCCGCCAAGCCCACGGCATCAGCAACAGGGAAGCGAGCAACCAGCGAAAAAAATTCAAAGTGACAGGTGGCACCATGTCAGCCACCAACCGACCCAAGACGGCATTACCCGCCCACACCAAAGGCGGTAGCAGCAATAAACCAACCGTGGCAGGGGTCAACAGTGGTGCTTTGGTGATGTCATTCATGCGGGCAACTCTACCCCAAGCCGACACCTCAGCGTTCGCTTCGTTGTCATGCCTGCGGCAACATGCCCCAGTTGGTCGTGTAGTCCGGCGACTTGCGCTCTTGCCGCATTTGCCAACCCGCATGTGCACCTTGGGTGGACACCTTGACCGTGCCACGCCCATAGCGCTGGTTGAGCTTGTCCAAGGTATTCATCAAACGGGAGTCGGTGGCTTGCGTGGGCTCAAGCCAATCGGTTTGGTAGCGCCCCACGGGCGAAATATCCCCGAGCATGACACCGGCTTTTTTGTACGCGTAGCCTGGCTTGAACATCCGCCCCACCAAATGGTCGGCCCAACGATTCACCAACAAGCTGTCGTTGGTGGGTTGCGGTAGCGGTATGGTGATGCACGGGTTGTACTGTGGCAGGTCTTTTCGAAAACGGTTGGTGTGCAAAAACACCTGCAATAACGCTGCATGCGAGCCTTGCGCCCTGAGCTTGACGCAGGCGTTGACCACAAAGGTGCTCATGGCATCTTTCAACACCGCGACGTCAGTCACCGTGTTGCCAAACGATCGACTGCTGATGATTTGCTGCTTGTCCGGCACCACTTCTTGCAAATCGACACAGGCTGTTCCTTGCAATTCGCGCTGTGTTTTTTCAATAACCACGCCGAACTCGGCACGCAGCGTGGGGGTATGCGCGATGCGCAGGTCTTGCACGGTGTAGATGCCGTGCTCGGCCAAGCGTGCGCTGATGCGCCGCCCCACACCCCAGACTTCGCCCACCTCGATTTGGCTCAGCAGCTTTTCTTGTTGCACCTCACTCAAGTCGTTGAAATTGAAAACGCCTTTGGATCGTGGGTGCTTCTTGGCAATGTGGTTGGCCAACTTGGCCAGTGTTTTGGTCGGACCAATGCCAACACACACTGGTATGCCGGTCCACTGCATCACCCGCTCACGCATCTGGTAGCTCACGTCCCGCAGCTTGGGCGTGCCGGTCAGGTCAACGAAGCACTCATCGATGGAATACACCTCATGCCGAGGCGAATAAGCACTGAGAATGGACATGACCCGGTTGGACATGTCGGCGTACAAAGCGTAGTTGGAGCTGAGTGCAAGAATGCCGTGCGCTTCAGCCAAGGCTTTGCATTCAAACCATGGTTGGCCCATGCGAATACCCAGCGCCTTGGCTTCGTTGGAGCGCGATACCGCGCAGCCATCGTTGTTGGACAAGACCACCACCGGCACACCTTTCAAGTCGGGACGAAAAACCCGCTCGCAACTCACGTAGAAGTTATTGCAGTCCACCAAGGCCAGTTGCGGCTTCATGGCTGCACCGACTCAAGCCGCAGACTTTGAAGCATGATCGGCTTGACCAAAATTTTGTAGCTGTCCAGATCAAAGTCGGTGGGTTTGAAATCCACCAAGGGAGCGGCATCACCCGAGCGAGAACACCAACTGCCCAAGTAACACCAGTTGTTAACCCGATGTTTTTGCACCCACGATCCGGCTTCTTCGATCACATCGACAGGGCCATTGAAAGGCCACACTTGCACCTGCGAGTCGAACAAGGCAGCAGCCAAGCGCTCGTCATGCACGCGCCGGTCTTCAAGGCCGACACAAACCCCCAAACAGGTTTTGATTTGCACGCCAAAGCAACCGCGTGCCGATTTTTTTTCCAAGCCCAAGGTGGCCAAGCAAAGACGGTACTGCTGCGCGAATTCTTTGAGCTTGCTGGTGGCTGCATGCCTGGATGAAAACAACCCGTACAAGCCTGGCGTGTTACCTAAATGCACTGATTGACTGTCGACGATGACGGGCACTTGACCCGTTGGTGTGGTTTGCAGTTGCAGCGCACACAGACTGCGCACACGGCGCAAGCGTTGGTTGAACAAGGGGTGCTGCGTTTTGATGAGACGCGACTCCAGCAGCAACGCGCCAATTTCGCCTGCGGTTTCAATGACGTCAATTTGCTGGGTTTGCGCCATCATGCTGGCTTCATCGGGTGCACGCATGTGGCTCATGACACGCGCCCGGATGTCCACACTTTTACCGATGTACAAGGGCAGACTGCCTGCGCCTTGAAAGATGTACACCCCTGCACTGCGCGGCAACGCGGTCAGGTTGTCGGGGGTAACGCGCATACTGACAGCAACACCCGCCATGGTTCAACAGAGTTTGTGGATGTTGTTGGTGACCACGCCCCAAACGATGAAATCATCTTCTTCCTTGATGAGCCGAGGCGGGTACAAGGGGTTTTCAGCCATGAGTTTGACCACACCACCGCGGCGGTGCAGACGCTTGACTGTGAACTCATTGTTCAGTTGGGCAATCACAATGCTGTTGTGCTTGGGATCGATGCTGCGGTCCACCAGCAAGGCGTCGCCTTCGTAAATGCCGATGCCGGTCATGGAGTCCCCCTTGACGCGAAAGATGTAGGTGGCGTCTTTGTTGCGGATGAGCTGTTGGTTCAAATCAATGCGCTCTTGCGTGTGGTCGGCAGCGGGTGAAGGAAAGCCCGCGGGCATGGGGCTGCTGCACACATCCAGCCACAACTGGCTAGACACCACAGGGACGGGCAAGGCCGTGGAAAGGGATTTGATAGACATGGCGAAATGATACTGTATGAATAAACAGTATATTCAATTCAAACGCATTCCCGAGGTTTCGACTCGCCGAACTTTACGCCTAGCCGACTGTTGCCGCTGTTTGGCAACCTCGAGAAAGCCGTTGACGACACTGATAATGAGGACATGCAACAAGCGGTCCGCAACGCCATCCAGCAACTAGGCATTGGTCAAGGTCAAGAAGTGCGCCAGATGGCGCAGCTCACAGGCGGCGTGTCGTCCGATATTTGGCGTGTCGACTTCGACGACCACAGTGTCTGCGTCAAGCGCGCTTTGCCTAAGCTCAAAGTGGCAGCCGATTGGCATGCACCGCTGACCCGAAATGCCTACGAATACGCTTGGTACGAGGTCATGTCGCCGCTGTTCCCAGAAAGAGTGCCGCGCATGTTGGGTCGGGATGATGCAGCGGGCATGTTCTTCATGTCTTATCTGGATCCCCGCACGCACCCGGTGTGGAAAGCACAATTGTTGCAAGGTCATGTGGATCCAGCGTTTGCAGGCCAGGTCGGCCGCAGTTTGGGACACATGCATGCGGCCACAGCGCACAACGCTGAACTGGCGCAACGCTTTCAAAGCGATCAAGAATTTCATGCCTTGCGGCTCGAACCTTATTTGTTGGCCACAGCCTTGCGACATCCCGCGCTGGCCTCCCGCTTGCACGCGATTTATCAACAAACAGCGAGCGGCCATATGGTTTTGGTACATGGCGATATCAGCCCCAAAAATATTTTGATGGGACCGCAAGGGCCGGTTTTCCTCGATGCAGAATGCGCGTGGTACGGTGACCCCGCCTTTGATTTGGCCTTTTGCTTGAACCACCTGCTGCTCAAAATCGTTCACATGCCGCAGCACCAAGCTATGCTGACCGACAGTTTCACACAACTGTCGCAGGCTTATTTGGCACAAGTGAACTGGGAGCCCATGGCCGTCTTCGAGCAACGCACATCCCAGTTGTTACCGGCTCTG
>Ga0164295_10001953_pt1 | contig 17134 bp, 14 predicted proteins | sample GEODES006metaG_FD_111798 | JGI IMG/M metagenome (GOLD analysis project Ga0164295, IMG submission 111798) | Oligotrophic lake water microbial communities from Sparkling Lake, Wisconsin, USA - GEODES006 metaG | ecosystem: Environmental > Aquatic > Freshwater > Lake | place: USA: Sparkling Lake... | reverse complement strand
GGCCAGAAGCTTTTGTGCAGCAGTCCCAGAGACCTCTGTTGGTGAGGGCCTTCCACTCCCTAAATATCCGGATGCCTCTGAAAATAGTGACGTACAAGTCGTTTCTCTTTGAAACATTCCTCTGCATTGCACTAGCCCTTGAAAGTCTCAACAAGTGTCGAAACGCTCTCGTCAACCTCAGAGACGCAGTCCTTCGCGTCAGAGTTGGAAGCAAGTGATGAAATATCTCGAATGTAAAGCTCCATGTGCTCAGAAAGGAGCGCTTCGTCCGCACGTTATGGGTGTACTGGAGACATCGTCCTCTCCTAGCCACTGCGATGTATCGGACCCATGCCCCCACGCACCGACTCAAAAGGGACCGCCGTCTATCTGTGAGTGTTCGATGAAAGAACATAGAAATGCCGACTTGCCGCCTTACTCGAGAACGAAAGAGCTTGAAAACACGTCTTTTCAAGGAGGCTTCCCGTTGTCCACTCGACTTCTCTAACAACTCAGACAGTTTGCGATCTCTCATCAACGACCGAACAGCTGGGTTGCGGTCCAAATCTCCCAAGCATGAGGTCAAAGCTGCTTCAACTATAATAAGTAATAAAGTGTGTAACACAGGGAGAAGAACAAAAATCGAAGAGGAGAACCGAATCGAACCTTCAGCTAGAGAGCGCCCGAGTCTCAATTGAACACTGCTCTGGTGATGCAAAGCAGTGACAACTTGGTCGAGACTGGAGGACAACTGCTGCTGGTGGTTTTGGACGTCACAGATAGCTCCCTTCAGGGTCTTAGAAATTCACAAACAAAAATGAAAATACAGTCAGTAACCTGAACATGCCAGTGAATCATTACCTCAATCTCCTCGAAATGCCCGTGCAGCTCCAACCAAAGAGATGCGTACTTGATGTCGTTCCTGCAGTCGGCGATCTCATTCCTATCTCTCAGCATCGCCACTAACGCCCCGTCGGCTGCAGATACCGATTTATTTTGAAATTGCTCAGCTGCAGCGACTATCCGATCGCGGAACTCGAACATGGAGTGCTCTTCGCGCTGCAGAAGCATGAACCTATTCGACAGATGTTGTATGCTGGCTTTCAGAGTAGCCATGGTGGGCTGCAGCGACGTGGACAGGTCAGCAGATCGATCGCCGCATCTATCTTGTTGCTCTACCATGGCTTGTTTCCATTTGTGCGACTGTATGCTCGATTCGATCTCCTCAGAGACAGCACGGAAAAGGTCACACGTAGCGTTTACCACGTGCATGTGATCCTCCGATAGAGCATCACCACGAGTCGTGCAGGCTCTTTGAATGATCTGATCCATGTCTATAGGCAGCACTTTATCGTCCGTTGACACGCTTCCTCTTGAACCATCCGAGTGGAAACCTCTGCGGTACCTACGGTCTACTTCATTATCCCCGGTGTCGCTCTTTAAACCTCCCTTTGCTACCACACCAGCATCCTCCTTTAACTCATCTATCCGCGATCTACTAGAGTTATAAGTTGTTATTGTCTGTCGAGTCGTGTTATCTCTTGACTCTTCCCTATTATCAACAAATCTAGAATCCATTGTAGTGCTCGGGTCGTCTTCGCTGTCAAGCACAACTCTATCATCAGTATCTCCTCCTAACAATTCTTTACTCTCTCTGCTGAAGATCAAATTGCTTCTTGACACTATCGCATGATCCTCACACCTCCTGTGGTCCCCGTGTCCTACTCGCTCATCTGTTGGTCGACAGTCTGTTCGCTGTTCACCACCTGCCTCACCGCAGGAATAGGCGGACTGCAGTGTATCAATGTCTATGTCGGACCTCAAGCGCTGCACTGTGGGACTTGAACTATTTGTGGTCGTCATAGCAACACTGCCCTGCAGCTGTGGTATGTCACTATGCAGCAGATGACTGGTGTCCGCCTTCTTGACGGCTTCTGGTTCAACTTGCTGCGGAGGCAACATAGAACTCAAGTTGCTGGGCTTAGAAGACGTTGCTGCCTTGGGAAACGCTGGTCTGCTGTCAACAGGAGGACTCTCCATCTGCTGTAGGAGCTGTACGTACTTCTGATGGACAGCCTCGCTGTGGACAGCCGCTGCAAGTTTGCTGTCAGCTGACGGGTGACTCCTCTCGGCTCTACTCTGCTGTATAACCCCTTCGTTGCCTTCATGAGTAGCGACAAACACGTTCTCCTTGTCTTGAGACACATGCCTCGCCTTGTACCTCCTTGTCGCATCAGTATGGACGCCAAAGTTACTCTTCATGCTGTCGACCGTGGGTCTTATTCCACCCACACCACACGATATCCGTTCTTCATCTGGGTCCGGGGGACGGTGGCTATCCATAGACGAAGAAAGAAACTGCAGCTGCCCCATCCCGTCCATGAGAACCTCGTTGTCCAAGGCTTCATTGAGCGATTGCTGGGGCTCAGAGGAGTTACTGTGTCCATTATTCAACTTGCTGCTCAACGCGGCGCAGTACTCGGTGAGGTCAAGGAAGTACTCCTGCTGGTCCTTCAAGTACTCCGCCACGAGGCTGTTCCATACATTGGTGCTGTCCACCTCCCTCGCACTCGATGATCTCTTGTGCTGCTTGATCAGAATCTTATAAAGATTATCCTAACAAAGGCATGAAAGTTTGTCATATATACAGATAACTGCGACCACAGGGAGATACATCGACGGCATCCTTCCGCACCTGCACTAGATGATTGAAATGCTTACTGCTCATCTGCTGCAGCCAGCGATACACTCCTCCCCTCAAGGCCTGCTGTAAGATCTTCCCCGCGCCCACTTGAGGAGAGGCACATGTCGTCACGTGGGAACTCAGCAATGTCCTGATGAAGCACATAAGCTAGCACCATAAGGATTACAGGTATTGTGATTCATCCATACAAGAGGCGTGTACCTGAATTTTCCTATCACTTCTTCACGAATCTCCAAGTGACAAGCTAGTAATTTGCTGATGTGAACGAGTACATTATTACGGAATTCATTCAATCGGAGCTGGTCATAGAATGATCTTGCTTTGAAAAATACCAGCTTTGCCTTAGATCGATCGACAGGAGTCACTTTCACACCGTCCAACGATGTTATCGAGGGACAAATAGACAGCATATGTTCTTTGTAGTAAGGCATTTTAGTGACAATATTGCCAGATAGAGATACTTTTAATAAAGCTTTAAGTCGAGATAGAGACTGTATTTCATCAAGATAGCGAATAAAATTGTGTGTGAGGGAGCAATACAACAAGTTCTCGAATTGATCAATATGTTCCAGACTATCTAGATAGTTGTTACTCAAGTATAGTGTCTTTACAGTCTTACTGATCCTAGCAGGAAGAAGATCAATATGATACAAGTCAACCCCAACCATACTTAACTTATCCGTATCGTAGAAGGATGGATTTCTTGCGAGTATCACTGACATCTTCTGCTGAGCATGGTTCGCAGCAGTGGCGAGGCCTTGAGGGTTATGTTTGATCATTATCACTCAACTACCAACTAACTCGATGCGGGTCAGAAAAAAAACACATGGTCGCGCTTTTGATACAAACAGCACCCAACATCCCCAACTCAATCGAACATCGTCAAAGGCATTTCAAAATTTCAAATTACAAGTTCCCCGGAGACGCAAAATCTTGCTGAGTGACGGTTACATTTGGCACAGTGTATCTAGTCGACTGTGATGCAATGCAGTGCCATGAATATTTTGAGGCTAGTGATGCTAGTCAAGCTCTCAACAAGCATGTGCCTTTGCTTAAACATGTCCATCCGATCTCGTCTGAGCTCCGTATTCAACTTCAGACGAGGACCACAGACTGTGAAGCGCTCCGACCAAGCACTTAAACAGGGCATTGCTAAGTTTTACGACGAGGTGCTTTAACTTTACTGCATCATGGATAAGCTATACTCAATAATCGATTATGATTAATAATTAATCTCATAATTTAAAATACATTCAGTCCTCGAGCATCTGGCTGGATGTGTGGGTAAGCAGCAAATCATGTCGAGTATTGATAGATCGATAGTAATGATTGCATCGCACATGCATGCCAAGGGGGAGGATATGCACCACGGCTATTACCCTACTCCCGATTACAAAGACCACAAGGCTGCACAGATCGGTATGATTGACAGGTCTTTGAAGTGGGCCTATGGAGAGGACTTCGATGGCGCCATGAACAGAATGAAAGCGTTCATCGACGTGGGATGCGGAGTGGGGGGCAGTAGTCGACACATCGCTAGAACGTATGGCAACAGACTCGATGTGACCGGTGTTGGCATCTCCCTTTCACCGTACCAGATCCAGAGAGCGAACCAGTTCACGGAGGCAGCCAATCTTACCGCAGCTCTGACCTACAGAGTCGAGGATGCCATGAACACATCGTTTGCTGACGGTAGCTTCGATCTTGGTACGTCATTCGTTACAATGCTGTTTCTAAACACATAATGCCTCATGACATGTCTTCTAATTGTCTTAGCATGGAGCATGGAGTCAGGTGATTCCCCTCGCAGGGATTGCAGATTATTTTTTCATACCAGCTGAGCAATGAGCTTTTCCTCATGCCATATTAGGAGAGCATATGCCTGATAAGAAACAGTTTATGAGAGAACTGTTTCGCCTGACCGCTCCCGGGGGCCGCATCCTCATAGTGACTTGGTGCCACCGCGAGTTGCAGCCCGGTAATATTGATGTGCTGTAATGTCCTGATACTTGTACAGTAATGATGGGAGTACCTCTTGTACAGGAGAAGCTTCTCTGACATCGAAGGAGGTCCGCTTGCTTGATAAGATCAACCGAGGTGAAACAATGATGCTGGTAGGGGCAATAAAACATATCTCATTAGTTTTTATTTCTGTCATCAGCCTACTACCTGCCGGACTGGGTACCAGCTTCTCACTATGTCGAGATAGCCAAGTCGCTGGGATTGGAAGACGTAAAAGAAGCGGACTGGTCGGTGTTCGTGGTGAGGCGGACTCGTTGTCGGTAACTCTTCCACTGAGTGTATGCATCAACTATACGAGTCGTGTATGTACAGGCTCCGTTCTGGCCTGCGGTGGTGCGCAGCGCTCTGGTGCCCCGTAACTTCTTTCGCATGCTGCGCACCGGACTAACTACGATCAAGGGCGCTATCGCAGCGGTGAGATATGACTGCTTCTATGCATGTATTCGGTTGCAAGCTTGCTTACCTACCATAACTGATGGGCCTACAGCTTTGGATGTTGCGCGGTTTCAGAAAAGGACTAGTGAAGTTCGTGCTTATCACTGCCAAGAAGCCTTTGAGAACTCTTCATAGTTAGGTCGGGGGTGCCACCATTTGTACGTAAAATGTGGAAATGGAATATGTATATTGCAGCGGACTCATTCTACTTGTTAACTAACGGACGCATTACTTTTGGCAAAGTCAGTATATGATTTGTGCAGTGTACAATGTGTACAATATAACATCATGTCTCCCATACCATAGAACAAAAGCAAGACCACACGCAGCATGTCATTCATGCCAAGTGCTCCACGTGAAGTCAAGAATATACAATATTTATAATCAGCAAGTAGCATATATACAGGGAGGTAGTAAGAGTGAAGGATAGTCTTTTGCCATAACCAGCTACTACACTTAGTCATACAATTCAATCATCCTCCTCAAATTGTGCCAATTCCAGAGCAATCTGAGCTTCCAACTCATCACTGCTGGTACAGTCACTCTTCTCGACCTCTTCGAACGAGTCCCCGATCTCGTCTTCAAGCCCGTCCAAGTCCAGGTCGTCAAGGTCGTTCAGATCGAGGTCGTCCTCAGTGATTTTCTTATCGTCTTTCATACTTGTCTTGGGAGTTGATGATAAAATATCGACTTGCTTCGCACTTGAGCTGGCGGTATCAGATGACAAAGGGGCAGTAGATGATACCTGATACCCTCCCTTCACATTCATTGTATCGTGCGCGACAGGGACAGTATAAGTGTTTATAGCAGGCGGTGCGTTGGGAGGGAATATCAAATCCGACTCGATGTACTGCGCTGAATCCATCTTGGCCTCCATGCCATCTATTCCGGATTTGGCCCTCAAGTACACGATGCGGCAGTAGTAATTACACCAGAAAGCCTGTTCGTCCATCTTTGGTGATACTTTCGAATGGATGTAAGCTAGATTAGCGTCGATCTTCAACAATCGGAAGGCAGTCGAAATAAAATCAGAGAAATCAAAATACACACTTGATGAATTTTCTGGGGTGATCGTGAAGTTCTTCTCGTTCAACGAAAGCTTTAAAATGACTTCCATTAGTCCACTACTTAAGCCTTGTAATGATTTGTCAGTAGTTTCCCAAGGCAACTGCTTGCTGCTATTGCTCAGCTGAAGCTTCTTAGACTGTTCTTCTTCGAGAATTTTCTGCTGCTCAGTCCTTATCTTCTCTTGCGCCTCGTTCGCTTGATTCACCAAAGAATCTGCGTAACTGTCCACGAGCTGCATAGCTTGATTCGCCAACGAGGCGAACCAGTCAGCCATGTTTACACTTTATTAAACTTAATAAATCTTCACTCTTAGTCTAAGTCTCCAATAACTTGAGTACAGTAAGCCAAAATGTTCTTACACTGTACACTGTACGGTACTCTGTAAAGTATGTACGTACTGTGTAAGTTACCGCTTCACTTGAATTGAACAACGAAAGTTGAAGGACCATGGATCCAAATGCATTTCAAAAAGAGCTTCAAAAGTACAAAGTAGTGAGATTGGAGGACCATTACAAGCCCAGGATTAAGGTAGGAATGATTATTATAACGACCATTTCTTAATTATAACATTATTATTGAAGTAACTTTATGCAGTTGATGACAATTGAGTATAGATAAAACTATGCATATGATAATATTCCTACATTCGCTTAGAAAAATGAAACTAGATCGATACCATTGAGGCATCAAGTTGAAAAGAAGTATAACGAAAAGGATAAAAGTAACAGTGTGGTAGAAGTCAAGGAGACCGGTCCACAGAAGGAGCAGTCCTTCTGGGTATTGCTCGAGGCAAAGCTCAATGAAGTGCTCACTCCCAATGAAGTGGTAAAGTTCATAGCTGAGATGAAAAAGGTATAGTAGTGCTCCACTTTGTTGAAAGTAACTATAGTTCTCATTGTAATACTAATTGGCTTTTTTTAATAGAATATTAAGGATGTGCCAAGTATCATAAATCTAGAAGATCTTGATAACGCGGCTGGTGTTATAGTATAGTAATGCTGGCAGATTATTTCAATAGTTCGTTTTTAGGCATTAATACTTAACGACTGTCAGCTATACGCTTTGTATTCCTTTTGCTTCATTCACCACTACCGAAGATTCTGATACTTTCTACCAACACTGCTCATGTGGGGCACTTTTGTTCAAAATCAAAAGTATTGATGAAGCTCGGTAACTATAGTGATAACATTACGGTACTGTACGTACTAGAAATATACAGTTCGGGGTTATTTTCGTTTTTTTTATCGCAACCACAAACAAGCAGATCGATAACTCAATCATCACATCTATCTCTCGTCACTTCTTAACAGCAAGAGTAAAATGCAAAACGATGCTGGAGAAACTGTTGACTTGTATATTCCAAGGAAGTGGTGAGTGAAATAATTCCTTCATATCCTTTTATCCCCATAACCTCACAACATTCACTGATTTTATCTCTTCAACCTCACAACTAGCTCTTGGTCGAACAGAATATTAGCCGCTAACGATCACGGTGCTATACAGGTATCCAATATTCTGTTGCTTTAGTGTTTTTGTACCGAACGTATTTGTTTGTCGCCTGTTGAATCAGAAGTATAACACAATGTACTCATCTGTTTTATGACTTAAGCTAAACATAGCGAATATCGATCCCGTCACTGGGTTGTACACCAAGAGCTCTACGACCATAGCTATAAGTGGATTTCTTAGAGCACAGGTACCTTATTGTTTATTGTCCTTCGTCTTCACGTTACTTACCTTTTGTATGTCTTCTGTTGCCTCGTCATACAGTCTGAAGGTGACGAAGCGGTAACTTCGTTAGTGCGAAAAATTGATGCCAAGGCTTCTGTGCAATAAGTCTATCTACAGTGGTTAAGTGAATGACACAACATGATCTATACCTTAATTTAACACTGATTTAATTATTGACGATCACATTTCTGCTATTGAGGTGTAATATGCACGAAATGGTGATGTATGCAGACTCAGCATCCTTGATAATGGATGCAGAGTCCTGATCTTTGATGATGTCTACAGACTTCACATCTTTCATGATAGATACAGCCTGGTCGTCATTGACGATGGGCCCTCGACGATGCATTCAGTGGACACGAAACCTCATTGAAAGATACCGACACGACGTCATCGACGTGAGGAGTCAGACTGTAGTCGTTACTAGACACAGGCAACGCACCCAACGGATGGGTACCAGTACTGATATGCACAATCTCCTTCTCTACTGAGTTCTCGTAGCTTTCAGGCAATCCTTGCCTCTCTAGATCACCCAATGCTCTGACAGTCATGGTAGTATCGAATTCCGTTTGATTCTCAGCGTCTACCATTGACGATCCTACCACAGACATGTATAGCACAGATCTTTAGATGATGAGGTTTATGAAATCACAGGACACTGCATGTCAGTTGGCATTACCGAACTCATGGTGCTCCTCATCGCCTTCCCTCTTCCTATACACGGTCTGGAATGGACAAATATGGCCTCTCTTCGGTAAGTTGCAGCGACTGCATCGGTAGTTCCCCCTGTTTTTCTATTTGACAGTGTCAGAAATGATAATACTGGTGAAACTCACTACTTTTATGCAAAGAGTGTTTTCACAGGGACTACCTTATCATCACCATCCTGTGATTCCGAAGAATCAACCTTAGAGGTTATTGTGGTGCTGCCGACACTGGTATGTTTAGTACTAGAGGTACGTAGTTTTTTTGAAGATTGCACCGACATCTCATTCTTTCCAGGCAACCTCTTCTTCCTCACATCTTGATACTTCACCAATGGCCGTGGTGATGATGCTACATTATACTTCCAGTTACTTTCGGGTCGAATTAATTTTGGTAAGGAATGTTGAAACAACCATGTGTTCACATTCATCGTAGAATATTAATTATATACAGTATTTAATTATTGATTATATATTGAACCAACTTTAGATACAGACATTCATGAATCCTATCAAAGATAAGAAGAAGTTAATCTTTGCCACAAATTTCATCAAAAAGATTTGAACAAAAATGAAAATTTTGACTCGTAAGTTAACTTCGAAACTGCAACGGCAGAATTCGCATTTGTAGTCTAAGAAATACAATCAATACATCATCTAACAACCGATCATTGTTGATTTCGAGACGAATGAGTTCAATCATTGTCACTATCTGGCTCTCCTCCATCCAACATGAGAGCCTCCTCGTCATCACCGTATGCTTCATTCATACTATCAATGTTTAGGCCCTCGTAACAAGTCAAACCGTCGACGTTGACGATCGAATCATCAGCACCCTGTAATTATAGATATCCTGATTATGAATACAATGTAATTTCATTTGTGTTAGCATTCTTACCTTTGCCTTTAAATATACACCCAAAGAGTGGAAAGAATAAGCATAGCAGTAGTGAAGAGGAGTGTTTCCAGCCAAACTTTGTTGGTTAATGTTAGCTCCCCTCCGAAGAAGAAACTTGACCATGCGCTTATTTCCCTGTTGGCATGCAAGGATGAGGAGCGTGTTTCCGAAGTCATCAGCAGTGTTAATCGATATTTCTTCAGCTAATGAGTCTTCCATCATCGCAATATTGGAAGACTTTGCTGCGAGTATCGCCTTCTCCATAGCGACCTCTCTGGGGTCCCTGACTTGATTCTGATCTTCCTTCAACTGGCGACTCAAGAACGCGTCAACAGACGTCATCTCTGTGGCTTGACCGAACAACAGGAGATCATCTGTCGGCATGTTCCTCGACAGCTCCTCTTCGCGGCGAACATTTCTTTCCATCGTAGCAATCGATCTCTCAATATCCTTCTTAGCATTTGGAATGAAGATTGATTCGATTGTGGCGGCCGATGATTCAGGTATGTATTTGCATGCATCTACTGGTGAGATTGGCATGAGAAAGATGGGCTTATTCAAAGTGTTGGAAGAAGTGATGTCCGGAGGCTTAGTATGGGTCTGTAAGGCGTCCGATAAGAACCCCGGCCTAATGACTGGACGTGGAAGCCTTCGCCATCCATACAACTCTTCTCTCGCTTGCAATTGAACATCTGTGAGGTCATGCTTTCCAACTATGTTTTCTAACTCTAAAGGAGGGACACTTGATGGAACTGCTTTCTTACTCGCCAATCTGTCCCCATATTCTTCCAGCCTCTGCTTTCTACGGAGTGCAGCAGCTTCTCGTTGATCGTTGGGCATGTCTCCAGGAGCACTAATCTCCACCTCCTCATCAAAGTCACCCACCTCATGCTCTTCATCTGACCACATATCATCATCAGAATCGAATTGCTCTTCCTCGATGGGATCGAGCCAGTCATCACGAGGTGCTGCGTGTGGGTTCTTATCTCTGAACTCTGAGAGTTGTAGACTTGTGGAGCTCTTCGTACCAATGGAGAATACTGAGCTAAGGTCATCGGCTGGAACTACCTGGGACTCGGGTAGACCGAGTCGACGGGCTATGACACGCATCAGTTCATCGGACGATACGAGCTGTTCGGCGATATGCTCCAAGTTGGCTGTATCAATCGTTGGAGCTATAGAATTTGCAAGCGATTTCTCTGCATTGACGCTACTAGTTCTACTTTGCAATTCCCATGATGCCGTGTCCCCTTTGGGAGCAATTGATCCATCAGTGAGCATGTGGTTACTGCCCTCCTTAGCATTAGCAGAGTTCGAAGGATTGAATGGTTGCGGAATCCAATGATCCGGCGGTTGTTCGAAAGGACCTTTATTGGTGGGAAGCGTTAGTCTGGCATCTACGTGTTGAGGAGGATTCGGATCCCATCTTTTAGGTGCCATGTCGAACTGATCCTCGTCAACATTCTTCGTGTTGATGCTTTTCAAAGAGCTATCACTCAGACCTCCTCGAGACTGCAATCCTCCAGGGTAGGTGTAGTTGGCCATCTCTTTGCCTCCGTTGAAGTCAGTCGAGAGAGGATCGCCATCCCAGTGGGCAGGGACCTCCCATTGACAAGTCTCTGCAAATTTCTCCCCAATTTCATCAGCTGGTCTTTGATCGGCCCATGAGCTCACCACTATAGGATTGGTGTTACGAAAGAAGAACATCCCACTGCGATCATCCCGACGTCGCTCCCAATTGCCCTGGATCTCCATGATGGTTGACGATCGGAATCGACCTCTCCATCCTCGTTCTGATTTAGTCGACTATATTTTAGTATCCATATGATGAATAATGAATATTGATTAATGCATAACTACAAGCTGTCTATTCATTGCTACCTTCCGAACTTTCTTCTCCAAAGCGCGCTGCAATTGGGTCTGTAGTTTCTTCTTGTACAGCAGATCTCGAACTTTGATATCGTTCTAAGATATCACAGCAGCAGCAGTAACAACAGCTAGAACATGGATGTTACTATATCTACTGACTGAATTAACTTACCTCAACTTTCTCAATTTTTTCATCTAGTGCCAATTGTTTGTTAAATAGATCACGCAATCGAAGTACTTCATTGTATTTGTCTTCGTAGTCTGAGAAGGCGGAGCTAGTTAGTCCCACCATCTTGTCGGCCTTCATTCGAGTCGTGTATCGAGTACCTTCATTGGGTCCTTGGTGACTAGTCTTGACTAGGATGTAGTGATAGTCCTTCGGAACACGAGGTCTATACAACAGAAGACGATGATGTACAGATTGAGGTGTGGGAGTTAATAAGGAAGGACATCGAACCTATTGATGAATTCTGTTATGGCCAATGTGTTGTGCCAGATGTTTCTGTTGTTGACTCCTGTGTTGTTGGGCACCGCACCTGTCCTGGTGATCCCGAAGACCATCGTGGACAGCATCGGGTCTACATTCAGCAGCGAGTTCTCTACTTGCTCTCTGAAGCCATACCTATCAAGTGAATGAGTTAGACATGAAAAATATATGTGACAGAATAAAGCGATGTCGATGTAAGAGTTGATAATAGGTAAAAGAATTATGAGAGGTAAACTACTCACATATTCTTCACTGGAACATGTTTTTTGTATCCCTTTGGTAGCGTCGGCGTATCACGAGGCATGAAATCAACTCCTTCAATACCAATGGACGAGAATACCAGCATCGTGCTCGACAATCTTGTTTCTACCGGGCTTACTAGTTTTTGTGAGAGGAGATTCAATGGTCGGATCGTAATGACAGGAATAAGTTGGTCGATTTCTTCTGCAGGATAGTGTTGAGGAAAGGTGGAAAAGTTCTCATTGGCTATTACGACGGGGAATTTTTTCGAAGAGTCTAATGCATATGTCACGTTAACCAATACACTTTTCGTTGATGATGCTCTCGTCTCCCGGTATAGCTTTACAGCAGCTTGGGTGTATTCTTTAGGTGCGGTGTTCTGATCTGCCCACCACAAGCCTTTGCGTCCGTATTCATATGAACCCGGTACCTGCGTCACATATTGTAAGGCACTGGATAGGATCATGGATAAGTTCAATGCGGAGTCCTCAATGCCTTCCCAGAGTCCATCTGCAATCATTTGCTTCACTATGGGATTGATGACAGTCATGGCATTACTGCGTGAGTCACTGGGTAAATGAATATCGTACAACTTGGAAGAGGAGTCCAGATGTGACTTGTGTTCACTTTTTGACAGCAAGTCTGCGGAACTATTCACCAACATCAGCGAGTGCTGAGAGATGCTCAACGGCATCAGACGGATGGTCTCCAACAGCTCATAAGCACATGATAAGGCTTCCAATGTACTTAAGGCCCCGAGGACTTGTTCTGGTCGTACTTTCGAAACCCCAGATCCATCACTCTTATAAGCTTGTCGTTGAGTTGTTGTGGTAGTGAATCGAAGCTGATAAGACGCAGTATCCGCGGCGACGGTAGGTGACTCTAAGATCAAATGCTCCGACAAGTACGGCCATAGGTCACTCTTGCGGTTTTCGTCCAGCCACCACCGAATATTGCTCAGTGAAAATAAATTCAAATCCGAATTACTTCCACATGGAGCATTATGCAATAAATGTCTTAGCTCAGGGGGAGAACATTCAAGAAATACCCTCTGATCGCGCACATCAGTTCTACTACTAGTTGATGAAGCTTCATCTGCATATCGAAGCATCCTCACACAGATTTCTATCTTTATCGCATGAATATCATCTACATAACGTTCGAACAGAGCCTCATTCTGCACGCAATCGAAGTACATGAATTGATCGGTACCATTCTCATATGCACGACTGAATCCGATCACTGCGACACTGAGATCAGCTATTATCTCGAGGGATGCTGCTGTGGTATTATTTCTGCAGTCGATGCTGAAAGGCAGTATAACACAGTCAGGACTGTTGTACACTGCACTTGAACACAGCATATATGGTGTACGATGGTCAACAGCTTCGTGGTGTTGGTTGTTGTTGTCCATATTGTTATCCATATTAGCTTTCAGGAAAATATATTCTGCAACATACGCTGCTATAGAAGATTCAGAGCATTCGTAGACTTGAGTTTCGGTCGAATCTTCACTGCAGAATAAAGTAAATCTCCACAGCACTTCGGTTACTACTCCTTGTTGAACGAATTCCACCGATGGTAATAACCGATCGATATGAAGTACGTAATAAAGGTCAGGATACTTCTTCTGTGAATAGAGATCGGTTACTGTACTGCTCATACCGGTACCGAGACGTGATGCTGAAGAAATACGGACATCTCTTATCAACGGTTCAATCGTTGGAGGAATGCATTTGATGTCTCGTAGGTATGGAGTTGGCATTGCCACGTAATCTAACATGATCTGGACGCTGGGAAGCCTAGCGGTATGATATGCTTTGGAGAACACTCTCTTCTGCGACACGGATTGGATCTGACTATCCATCGACTCGATTGACTTCACGTCTCGGCGGTGATCCAGGCCATTCCCTCTCAGAAGGTTATCACCACTTTCTTCGCTGATTTTTTGGGGAGAGCTACTGCTGTTCTCATTGCTTGTGTACATGAAGGCTGGATTGTGTTCTCTCAAATGCTCCAGATTGGTCAACCATACTTCCTGTACGTCGAACACAAACCGTTTCATCAATAGTCTAGATTTAGTTCGTAGGAGACATTCACTATTCTCAATGCTTAGATGCTTATAGTACTGTTTATAGAATGGATGGCGATCTATCTTAACCACAGGTAAAATGAAGTTTTGATCTAACGACTTCACTGCATGTTGATTAGCTGACTTCCACAATTGCCAGACTTCTTCTCTCTCGCGTTCGCCACGATACTTACTCTTCAATCCGAAACATGACCAATCAGTAGGTCCTTGCTTCTCAGACATTACCTTACCATCGTTGTATTTATCTTTATCAGAGCGTCCATATGCTTTGATAAGCAGTGTGGAGTTGTTGTTCTTGTGGGTATGCTTATTACTATTGCCACTAGATGAGGATGATCCTTTCTGAGATATCTTCATTGCAGCCTATTCAACTGCTAGCACTCTACGATTAATCACCCTATAGAAGAAACAACTAGCTTCAGTTGGAAACAATATCTACAACACTGTAAGAACCGTTACGTACTTTTCATTTCCGTAACGGGTACAACTTAGTACACTGTACAGTACAGTTGAAATTATGTTAATCGATGCGATATGGATAGGCATGATCGTATGCGTTGTTACCATTGCGTACTTCCCAAGTTATCTATCTACAATTGCATCACATGGAAAGTTCTCAATATCAACATCCTTTAATCGTCATCAATCACCTTCTCACTCGTCACTACAGTGGTTAGAGAAGACACAACTACAGTCGCTGCTATGCTTCGTTAACATGCAAGTCCCGAAGAGCTATTTTATGCATTTCTACTTCACTGGTGTGATAGTATCACTGTGTTTATTAGCTAGCAACCACCAGAGTGATGTCTCTATGCCTTTATGTTTCTTCCTATTACATGTTTCGAGGAGATTGTATGAATGTTTGTGTATCACAATATATGGAGATTCAATGATTCATCTCGCTGGATATGTAGTCGGAATACTACATTATGTCCTAGTTCCTATCAGTATTAGCTACATGAATGTCAATAATAACCAGTCATCTAAAGCGTTGACTCTAGCATCCTCATCGTCTATTTCACTATTCATCATAGCTAATATAATGCAATTTCGATTTCATTACATTCTATTCTTAGCGAAACTAAAAATGAAAAGCAATCATCATTTGATTAGAGGTATTAGTGGTATCAACGGAACTATTGATGGATCTAAGGATAAGTACAAATACCCTCTTCCCGAGGGCATTGGCTTTGATACGGTCTGTTGTCCACACTATACAGCTGAAATAATTATCTATCTCAGTCTCTGGATGATGGACATGCACAACTACACTGCATCGTTAATATTTCTGTGGGTAGTTGCTAACTTATCTGTCGTCGCTAACCTTCAGTTCCAGTGGTACAAGCAGCAGTACGGCCAAGAGTTGATGGTCAAGAGGAAGCATTGGAAGAGGCTGATTCCCGGAGGGTGGTGAGGGCACGTACAGTACCGTATGTACTCGTCATACTGGATCTTCTCCCTTCTCTATTTCTAATCTACGTGGGGGCCATATAGTAAAGCTATGGCAGCAGGCTTCAATCAATGGCTTAATATCTTGATTTCCTTAATTGTTTGGTTGCTGAAGCCGGGTTCGACTTTGCAAGCGCACATTCATTTAGGGTATTGTTGATACTACCGGGTGACAATGCACAATAATCGTCATGGGACACACTAAATTAATCGTCATTTCAAAAATACCTGTGGGCTGAAAGTTTGTTGTTATCGTTGTGAATGCAGTGATGATGTCATTTGTATGCAAACTAAGAAAGTATGAATAACTTACAATTAAGTCAAACAGGATAAGCGCCTAATCTACAATTCATCAATCAATCAATCAATAACAACAGTTAATGTAGATACGACAATAACATCACTTAAGATGTTGATCAAGCTCAGTTATATATCATCTGGCATGGGTAACTTCTTCACTCGATCTTTCATCTCTGATATAGGAATTGTATTCACAGCGCATTGGACACCGACATAGTTGACAACTTGACCATCGACATCTTTGAGAGCTCCAAGGAAGAACTGGTTCCAGAAAGGTGACCCGTCCGCACGATAATTCAGCAGGCATACAGAGATGTCACGTCCCTCCGCCACTCCTTTGCGGATGACATCAACTGCTGCTTGGTCGGTACCAGGACCTTGTAAGAATCTACAATTCCTTCCTAACACATCTTGTCTCTTGTAACCAGATAGCCTACAGAAACCATCACTGGCGTAGACGATAGGATTATCCGGTAGTGATGGATCGGAAAGGACAAAGTTCTGCTGCGATGTGACTAATGATTGCATCAATCTGAAATCCGGTTCCATCAGAATCTTTGCTCCTTGCTTGGGGATCAAAGACGATGAAGTGCTGCTGCTGCTGCTGGGTTGATTTATTTGTATGATTTCTGAAGCTATATTTGAGGTTAATCTAGATGGCTTAAAAAGACTGAACGAGCTGTTCGTTTTACTTCCACGTTGTTGACCATCAGCATACATATTCTCATCATCACCTTCAGTATCTGTATTCAGATTAGCTAATAAATCCGATTCTGTAGTTGTGCATTCCGACAATATCTTGTTTGCTTGCTTTGGGACCTTCTCCACCACAATTCTTCTCAATTTAATATTCTGTTCTCGCAGACCGGACAGTTGATCTTGAAGGGTCTCTAGCAACACTCGCTTCCTGATACGGGATCGTTTCGCGTGTTCACGATTGCGTTCTCTACGGTGGAATAGAATACATCACAATTATCATCGTATCTACAGCGGAATAGAATACATCACAATTATCATCGTATCTACAGTGGATCATAATCATAATATTTATTAGCTCTGTGGTGGTTACTATCCATAACTATAAGCTATTTGGAGAGTTAGTCTACCTTCGCTCTATTCGTTGACTATCATCGAGTGTATCATTACCCAACGTGCT
>Ga0164295_10001952_pt1 | contig 17139 bp, 15 predicted proteins | sample GEODES006metaG_FD_111798 | JGI IMG/M metagenome (GOLD analysis project Ga0164295, IMG submission 111798) | Oligotrophic lake water microbial communities from Sparkling Lake, Wisconsin, USA - GEODES006 metaG | ecosystem: Environmental > Aquatic > Freshwater > Lake | place: USA: Sparkling Lake... | reverse complement strand
CACCATTGAATCCCCTAACTAACAAAAAATTTGCGAACTCTACTAGCTATTTAAACAAAATCAGGCATTCGCTTTTACAATCAAGTCACTGACAATTTTAGCACTTTTAAGGCAAAGCGGAATTCCGCCGCCTGGGTGCACACTACCACCACAAAAATACAGCCCTTTGATGGAACTTGTAAAATTAGCATGTCTTAAAAAAGCAGCGAATTTAGAATTTGAACTTGTGCCATACAAAGAACCCATATAGGAAGCTGTTTGTTGTTCTATCAATATCGGATCCAATGTATGTTCTGTTTCAATTTGAGCACCAATGTCTTCAGCCAGCATTCTTGACAATTTGACTAATATATTTTCTCTTAATACTTTTTTCAACTCTTCCCAATTTTGTCCCTTATTGGCAGGTGCATTCACCATCACAAACCAGTTTTCCTTACCTACTGGTGATTGATTGGCTTGCATTTTGGAGGTAATATTAATGTACACTGTTGGGTCAGAACTTAGCTTACCCTCCTTAAAAATATATTCAAATTCATTTTTATATTCCTTACTAAAAAAAATATTATGCAGCTCCAATTGAGGAAATTTCTTTTTTATTCCCCAATAAAAAATGACTGCACTACTGCTTCGTTCTTGTTTTAATACTTTTTTTGCCATCAACGGATTGGCCAATAAATTTTTATAGGTAAAATAAACATCTGCATTACTGACGATAATTTTTGCAGAATAAATTTGCTCATTTACCTCTACGCCGCTCACATTTCCATTGTCATGAACAATTCGCTTTACGGGTGAATCGAAATGAAATTTTACTCCCTTTTTGAGAGCTAACTGATACAATGCATTGGTGATACTAATCATACCACCTATAGGATAAAAGGTTCCCTCATTTTGTTCAAGATGGGGGATCAAGCTCAACATTGCAGGGGTTTTATATGGACTACTTCCATTGTAGGTAGCAAAACGATTGAATAGTTGCACCGCTTCGGGAGAACTAAACTTTGAACTATTGTATTGATGGAGTGATTGAAAAAGATAGGATAATTTAACCGTTAACAAGGCTTTAAACACTCGACTATGGAACCATGTTTTTGCTCGGTGTAGAGAATGTTCTAAAAAAAGTAATCCTATATTTTCATAAAGCTTTTTAGACTGCTGTAAATAATTTAATACAACCTGAGGATCTTCATTGAGTTGCAGTTTCATTTCCTTAGCAAAATCCTCCGCATCTGTGTAGGCTTTTACTTGTTTGCCATTTTCATAAAAATATTTATTAGCAATGGGGACCTGCTGATAAGAAAAGTATTTTTCGATCGGCTCACCGGCGAGTGAAAATAATTCCTCGATGTTTTGGGGTTGAGTAAATAAAGAAGGGCCTGCATCAAATCGAAATCCATCTTTTTCAAAAGCGGATAATTTTCCTCCTGGGTAACTATTTTTTTCAAACACTTCCACTTGGTAACCTTTCAAAGCCAAGCGTATTGCAATTGCCAAGCCACCTACCCCAGTCCCAATTACAATTGCTTTTGAATCTTGCATTCTATTTATTGATTGAATTGAATTGTTTTACAATTATTAAATATCAATGAAAAGAAGTTACACCGTGCCTATTCGTAATTTGACCTGCAGCAAGGTGCTCCTCTATTTTTGGAATAGCAATTTTGAACCAGGGAGTGTATTCTAATGGATTAGATTGCAATAAATTTTTGATTTCAGTTAGAGATAAATAACAATAGTCCTGCACTTCCTCTTCATTTGGAGTGATTGGTCCATCGTAATTACCTATCAATACATGATCAAATTCGTATTCTGTTAATCCATTTTCGAAAGAGGCTTTGTAAATAAAATGAAAAGCCTTTTCAAGTGAAGTAGTAAATCCCATCTCTTCTTGTAACCTTCGAGTTGCAGCAGTAATAATTTCGTAACCAGACTGAGGATGGCTGCAGCAAGCGTTGGTCCATAAGCCAGGACTATGATATTTTTCAGCAGCTCTTTTCTGCAAAAGCATTTCACCCTTTTCATTGAATATAAAAACACTGAAAGCCCTATGAAGTAAACCTTTTTGATGTACTTCCAATTTCTCCATCGTACCTATCGGCTCATCTTTTTCATTTACTAAAATAACGTCCATTCTTATAATATATTTAACTGGCTGCGAAGACCTGCTTTAGCAACAATAAATGCTTTTCCATAATTAGGAATACGAATTCGTTGTTCCAAAATATTACTTGGATTTGACTTTTTTATTTTTTTGAAAAGTGATAAATAATATTTGTAGGCTACATATACACCAAATCTTGCCTTAACAGGTAAATTTAAAATTGCATCATAAGCAGCAGTAAAATCAATTGCAATATCCTCTTCAATTTGCTTTTTCATGGAAGGAGTAAAATTATTAAAGTCTACCTCAGGAAAATAAGTTCTACTCAATTGTTCATAGTCAGCCTTCACATCTCTTAGGAAATTTACTTTTTGAAATGCGGCACCTAAAGATTGTGCACCAGGCTTAAGTTCATCATACCTCGATTGATCACCTTCGCAAAAAACATAAAGACACATTAGACCAACCACTTCGGCGCTACCATATATGTATTGCTTATAACCTTGACTGTTGTAACTAGTTTTATCAAGATCCATTTCCATACTTACAAAAAATGCTTCTATCAATTCATGCGAAATTCCAAATTTGTTTACGGTTAGTTGAAAACTATGTAAGATGGGATTAAGACTTATTCCTCTTTCAATTGCTAAGTAAGTATCTTTTTTGAATTCAATCAATAATTCAGCCTTATTAAATTGATGAAAAGTATCTACAATCTCATCTGCAAAACGGACAAAGCCATAGATATTAAAAATGGGACCTCTTAAATCTTGGTGTAATAATTTGATAGCACTGCTAAAGGAAGTACTGTAACGTTCAGTAGTTTCTTTACTACACTGCTGACTCAGATCGTGAAAAAGGTTAATCATTTATTTTGCTTTTACAAAGAATACTATAAAATAAAATCTCATAAATTTAAAAGATTTTTTTAAAAAATACTATTTAACCATAATTTTTTACTACTTCTCTCGAAACCACTTCTCCACTGATCAAACTAGGTGGCACTCCTGGTCCCGGCACTGTCAATTGACCGGTATAAAAAAGATTACTTACTTTTTTACTTCTCAATCCCGGCTTTAAAATGGCTGTTTGCATTAAGGTATTTGCTAAACCGTAAGCATTCCCTTTGAATGAATTGTACATATTTTTAAAATCGCTGACAGAAAAAGATTTTTTAAAAACTATTGAGTCTTTTATTTGCTGACCTATTCTATTCTCATAACGAGATAATATTTGATCAAAATACTGATCTCTTAATTCTTCTGTATCTCCTTCTAAACCACTCGCCACTGGTATAAGAAAAAATAAATTCTCTCCTCCTTCAGGTGCTACTGTATTATCTGTTACAGAGGGCGCACAAACATAAAACAAAGGGTTGGAAGGCCATTTCGGATCGGTGTAAATTTCATTTCCATGAACATCAAAACTCACATCAAAGAATAACGAATGGTGCAATACATTACTTATTTTTTTATTCAACCCTACATAATACAGTAAAGAACTTGGAGCCATTACTCTTTTATTCCAATATTTATCAGAATAAGATTGATATTGTGGTAACAAAAGTTTGGTTTCAATAAAATGATAATCTGCTCCACCAATTACTACATCTGCATCAAAGGATTGAACAGATGATTGGTCATCAATATTTTTTGCCAATACATTTTTTGCAATTCCATTCACTACTTTTATTTCTATAACCTCATGATTACAATAAAATTTTACACCCAGTTCCTTTGCCAAACTTGTCATTGCCTCCACAATTTTGTACATGCCACCCTTTGGATACCAGGTACCTAATTTTATATCCGCATAATTCATCAGGCTGTATAAAGCAGGCGTATCTTTGGGAAGAGCGCCGAGAAACAATACAGGAAATTCTAGCAACTCTCGCAATTTAGGATGCTTGAAATGCTTTCTTACATGATTTTTGATAGAATTAAAAACATCTAACTTAAGGACACCCTTAACCAATTCCCAATCAGCAAATTCTAATAATGATTGTCCAGGTTTATGAACCAATTTATTGATGCCTACTTCATATTTAAATGCAGCTTCCTGCATAAATTTATCAAGCATCACACCAGAGCCAGGCTCAAGTTTTTCAAACACTATTTTTAGTTCATTGTAATCAGCGGGAACGTCCATGCTGTCATCTGGCCAGTAAACTCTATAGGAAGGATCTAATCTTTGTAATTCATAATAATCGCTCACTTTTTTACCAAAGCAATTAAAAAATCTTTCGAAAACTCCGGGCATCCAATACCAACTTGGTCCCATATCAAATGTAAATCCATCCGCCAATAAAACGCTGGCTCTTCCTCCGGTAGTAGAATTTTTTTCCAACACAGTTACCTCCCAACCTGCCTTTGCCATGAATGCTGCAGCAGAGAGTCCTGCAAATCCACTTCCTATGATGACAATTTTTTTCAAGTGTTATAAATAGAAAATGAAGAATGGTTTTTCCGAAAATTAGATAATTTAAAGATTATAACGGTAATTATTTTATAAACTACTGTTATGTAAAAAACAATAAACAAGAGATTTCATCATTTCCTTCCTTTCAAAAAATTAATATCTACTGAGCTGTGTTCTCAAAATTTTTCTTGCAAAGTGAATTCTACTTTTTATAGTACCCAAAGGCTCAGTCAATAGATCTGCAATTTCATGATACTTATATCCCTCAAAATAAAGCACAAAAGGACTCCTAAATATCTCAGGAAGCTTATGAATAGCCAATTCCATGTCCTTCATTTTCAATGACCCTTCAGCTGAATTAGCGGTAGTTACTTGATTGTAATTCAACAAGAAATCATTGGCGCTGCTATCAAAAATAGTACTTTGCTTGGATTTGCGACGGTAGTTATTAATGAAAATATTGCGCATAATGGTATATAACCATGCGTTAATATTAGTACCTACATTGTATTTTTCTTTATTGACTAGGGCACGGTACATAGTTTCCTGCAAAAGGTCTTTTGCCACCTCATTATCTCTGGTTAAAGTGATAGCAAAGGGCTTTAAAAACTCAGTATTCGTCAATAACAATTCATTGAATTCGACAGTCGACATTTCGATTTGTTTAATTTATAATAATATAAAGTTAAACAAAATGATCTAGCTAATCAAATTTTTGTTTACTTTTTTATGGTAATAAATTAAACAAAATAAAATGGTACCCTATTAAAAATGAAATGGATAGATTTCAGAAAAAGCCAATTTTACCCAATTTTATGCTAAAAATGGCTTTTTTTGACCCTAAATGACAAAATTTAGATCAATTTTTATGTTTTTTTGGAAATTGGGAGTGGCGTTTTTAAAGTATACCAATCATAGCTTGGCTACAAAATCCATCACTTCGGCCAGCGTTTTCTTAAACTGTACGTGCTGAGGAATCTTTTTCTCGTAAGTATTGGCCAATAAACCTGAAAGGACGACGGGTGTATTGGTAAATCGCTTGTTGATTTCTGATAAAAATTTATCAAAACTGAAGTTTTTACCTACTGAGGTCAGATGGGTGTATATATAGCTTGGTTTTTTTAAATCCACTAGATATTGAACATCTTTTAACGGCATATTTGCACCCAAGTAGAATGGGTAAATACCCTTTCTTTTCAATAAATAACATACAAAAAGTAGACCTAACTCATGAAATTCACCCTCCGGTAAAAAAAGTAGCACTGACTTGTTAGACTTTTCATCAATTACTATTTTATCTATTCCTACAATCAACTTCTGCCTAATTAAATTACTTACTAGGTGTTCTTGAGCAGGGTTAATATGGTTGGTAACCCAAAGAATACCTATTTTTTCCATGAAAGGAAATATTACCTTAGTAATCATTAGTTCAACCCCAGTTAACTGGATTTGATTTTCTAAGATTTCTTCAAATTTTTCCACCTCTACATCAATCATAAACTTCACCAAATCATTTACAACTCTCTCATACTGGGCTTTTTCGTCGCTTAAAGAAAGAATTTTTTTCTCTCGCTCCGCCTCATTCATCTTATCAATATGAGAAATTTTGAACCCATATTTATTAAGAAAGGCAATATTTAAAACCTTTTTTAAATCCTCATTGGAATAGCACCTAATATTGGTATCTGTTCTATTGGGCTTTAAAAATTCATACCGCTGCTCCCAAATACGAATCGTGTGGGCTTTTATACCTGATATTTTTTCGAGATCCTTTATTGTAAAATAATCCATTGATATTAAATTATTTTACTATTACAAGATTTTTCCAATTTTGTTTAAAATTATTAATAAAAAATATTAAAAAAATATAACAGAAAACTTTTTTAGGTTAAAATGACTTTTAGTAAAGTGTTTTTCGATAAAAAACCGGCTTTTTAGGCCGGTCTATAATTACATTAATTTAAATTTAAAGCGCTTCCCCTACTTTGCAATCCGCAATAAATATTCACCGTAACCACTTTTACGTAAATTTTCCGCTAGCACCTGCAGCTCTGCCTTGGTAATAAACCCCATTCTCCAAGCGATTTCTTCTGGACAGCCAATTTTTAATCCCTGCCTTTTCTCTATCACTCTCACATATTCACTCGCATCATTGAGCGATTCGAAAGTACCCGTATCCAACCAAGCAAAACCTCTATCCAATACGCCCACTTTCAATTTTTTATTTTCAAGATAAATTCTGTTTACATCCGTTATTTCATATTCTCCCCTTGGACTAGGTGGAATATTTTTTGCAATATTCACTACCTCGTTATCATAAAAATACAATCCTGGTACTGCAAAATTACTTTTGGGATGCACCGGCTTTTCTTCAATACTTAGTGCATTGCGATTGTCATCAAAATCAACCACCCCATAACGCTCAGGGTCACTTACTGGATAAGCAAAAATCACCGCCCCATCTGGGTTTGCAGATTGCTGTAATAATTTACTAAACCCACTTCCGTAAAATATATTATCTCCCAATACCAAGGCCACACTATCATTTCCTATAAATTTTTCGCCTATCACAAACGCTTGTGCAAGACCGTTAGGAACCTCTTGCTTTGCATAAGAAAAACTACAGCCCCATTGAGATCCATCACCCAATAAGCGCATAAACTGCGACTGGTCATCCGGCGTAGTGATAATTAATATTTCCTTTATTCCAGCTAGCATCAAAGTGCTAAGCGGATAATAAATCATTGGCTTATCGTATATCGGCATCAACTGCTTACTAATTCCCATCGTAATAGGATAAAGTCTGGTTCCAGATCCGCCGGCAAGGATGATTCCTTTCATTGCTTTTATAATTTAGAGTTTATGAGTTTAGACGAGTATAATACTAGTTCGTCCTTTTAAATTCGGGGTTAGGCGTTTATTATACTTTTTTGTACTTTTCAAATCGAGTTTAGAAGAGTATAAATATTGTTGGTCCTACCTAATTCGAACACCCAACCTAACGCGCCACATACTGCTCCTCGTAATACCCTAAATAATCGCCACTGGTAACCCGATTCAGCCATTCTGAATTTGCAAGATACCAATCAATTGTTTTGGAAATGCCTTCTTCAAATTGAAGAGAAGGCAACCAACCCAATTCATTTTTTAATTTAGTTGCGTCTATGGCATACCGTAAGTCATGGCCTGCACGATCTTTAACATAGGTAATTAACTGTGCGGACTCGCCTTCTTCGCGACCCAACTTTTTATCCATTTGTTTGCACAGCTCTTTTACCAAGTCAATATTGGTCCATTCATTATGACCGCCAATATTGTAGGTCTCACCAATTTTTCCATTGTGAAAAATTACATCAATAGCACGAACATGATCTTCTACAAAAAGCCAGTCTCTGATATTTTCACCCTTTCCATAGATAGGCAATGGTTTTTTATTGATAATATTATGGATACAAAGCGGTATCAATTTTTCTGGAAAGTGGTATGGGCCATAGTTATTACTACAGTTAGAAATCTTTACTGGCAAATGATAGGTATGGAAAAATGCCCTCACCAAATGATCTGAAGAAGCTTTCGAAGCAGAATAAGGACTGCGTGGATCGTAGGGGGTTTCTTCAGTAAAAAAACCTTCTGCACCTAGAGAACCATATACTTCATCGGTTGAAATATGGTAGAATATTTTATCAGTAAAATCATTTTTCCAATATTCCTTTGCGGTCTGTAACAGAGCTCCAGTACCCATTACATTGGTGGTTACAAATGCAAGAGGGTCGGTGATCGATCGATCCACATGACTTTCAGCAGCGCAATGCAATACGGCTGTAAATTGATGTTCCTCAAATAACTTTTTAAGCAATTCAAGATCAATAATATCACCTTTTACAAATTGATAGTTGGGAGCAGCTTCAATATCTTGTAAGTTTTCAAGATTACCCGCATAGGTAAGCTTGTCAATATTTACAATTTTGTATTGCGGGTACTTGGTTACAAATAACCTAGTTAAATGAGAACCTATAAATCCGGCACCGCCGGTAACAAGAATAGAGTGCATTTGATCATCTTTATATTAGGGCAAAAATATCAATCCTTTGCGATTAAATTAAATAAAGTTGAGGACGCTGATAATTTTCAAAGTAATTATAAATGAACCTATCAATTTATTATTAAAATACACTCATTCAGAGTACGAATTTTTGGAGACAATATCCTATTTTTACTTACAAATCAGTTCGAAGAGTCTATTAATAGCTATTGTAAAGAATTAGCCCCACAAAATAATTTAATAACCAGTATGAATCCGCTCAAAAGCTGGGCGTTTGCCCCCATTTTACAAAACTTCTTTAATCTGGGGATTTTTCAAGCAACTGGCATTTTATTACAATTTCTATTAATTCCAATTATTTCAAGAAAATATGGATTAGAAGTTTTTGGTCAGGTAGCATTAGTAACTAGTTTTGCAACATTTGTAGGTGGGGTTATTAATTATGGCACCAATCAAACTGGCATTAAGGATGTTGCCAGTCATTTAACAGACAAAGAGCATCTTTCCAAACTTTTTTACAAAATTTTATTTTTCAGAATCATCGCTGCCATTCTTTTTTTACCAATCATAATTTTCTTGATTTTTTGGCCTTCTCATTTTTCTAATGTTAGTTGGGCAGGTGCAGTACCTCTCATTTTTGCTGAAGTCTTCAATCCTTTGTATTATTTAGTAGGTAAAGAAAAAATCCAATGGATTAGCTGGGGTAATATAATCGTAAAATTTTTAATACTGCTGTTAATACTGATTATACCAATGAATTTCCAATCGGCTTTATGGATCAATTTTACATTGGGTATGCCAATGGTTATTTATTATTTACTCTTAAGCCTCTACATTCATCAGAAAGAAAATCTTCAAATCAAGATGCCTTCAAAAGAGTCTTTGATTCATTTAGCTAAAGAAAATTTTTACATCATGTTCAATGGTTCTGCAGTTTCCCTTCAGCAGTCCGTTTTCTTATTTACCATTTCAAATTATATTTCCGCAACTACGCTAGGTTCTTATGCTCTAATCGATAAATTATTAGGTGCCTGCAGACAGCTGGTCGCTTCATTTTCGACTGCATTTTATCCTCAGGCGGTCAAGCTATTTAATCAATCCCCGGAAAATTGGATTAAGTTCAGGAACCATTTACAAAAGATATATTTAGTTGTTTTTGGAACCGCGGCCATCCTTATATTCTTCAGCTCAAAATTTATTGTGTTATTGATTACAAAAAAGGAAGATCCAACTACCGAATTGTTTGTCCAAATGTTTTCTTTATCTCCATTGCTATTGGCCTTAAACGCAAATACCTTTTTAACATTGCTGCTTGAAAAAAAGCACCGACAGTTATTTATTATTTCAATTCTTATTTTAGGGGCAACTTTCTTAATTTCGTATTTATTGGTTCAATTTTCTAAAACTTATGTTTTGGGATGGTACCCAATAGCAATTGAGGGTAGCTGCTTATTGATTTACCTAGCATTTGCCCAAAAAAAGAAATTGAATGCACCCTAAAGTCGCTATTATATTATTAAATTGGAATAGTTTTGATCACAGTTCCAATTGTATTGAGTCCCTTCAGCTTTGCGATTATCCTAATTTTGAAATTATTTTAGTAGACAATGGCTCTATTGACGGGTCAGGCAATCTTTTAAAAGCCAAATTTCCTGACATTATTTTGATCGCTTCCGCTACCAATGAAGGTTTTGCTGCAGGAAATAACCGAGGTTTTAGCTATGCAATAGAGAATCAATTCACCTATGCGATGATGCTGAACAACGATGTTTTTGTGGAGCCCAATTTTATTTCTAAGCTCATCAACTATATGGAGTCGCATCCTGAAACTGGTGCTATCCAACCTAAAATTTTCTTCAATCACGATCGAAAAAAAATATGGAATGGAGGGTCTTATTTTTTATCTTGGTTAGGATGGACCTACTCAAAAAGATACATGAGAAGGGCAGGCGTATTGCAAAGCCAATTTCAGCAGGTAGAATGGATTACAGGATGTGCTTTTTTAACTAAAACATCGATTTTACAAGAGGTTGGTTTGCTAGAAGAAGCCTTTTTTATATACTATGAAGATGTAGACCTTTCTTTTCGTATCCGATCGAAAGGCTATCAATTAACATTTCATCCAGAATCTATTATTTATCATATTGCAGGTAGTTCTAACAAAGCCAAGGTAAAGGGTAAAGAAGGATACTCCAGTCCTATTGTTCACTATCTTAATAGCAGAAACCATATTTGGTTCTTAAAAAAGTGGACCAAATGGTATCAATGGCCAAGTACTTTGGTTATTTTATTTTTATATTATTTAAGTATAATGTTTTATTTTGCATTGCGTTGGAGAAGAACCAAATTAAAATCTGTACTTCGTGGTATTCTAGATGGTATGAAGGGCATAAAAAAATAAAAAAATTAGATGAAAGCTGTAATTATAACCGGAGTAGCTGGCTTATTGGGGTCTAGATTGGCGAAATGGATTATAGAAAATCGACCTGATTTTCAGGTAATTGGCATTGACAATTTAAGTGGTGGATACGAGGATCATATTGACTCTAGGGTTACTTTCTACAAAGCAGATTTGGCTACGGATGACTTAGATAGGATTTTTTCTTCTCATCCAATAGAATACGTTTATCACTTTTCGGCCTATGCTGCAGAGGGTTTAAGCCCATTTATACGTAAATACAATTATACCAATAATGTAGTGGCGACCGCCAATGTCATCAATGCCTGTATTACTCACGACGTAAAAAGAATTGTTTTTACCTCTAGCATGGCCGTTTATGGTGAAGGGGTGCCTCCTTTCGACGAAAAAGATTTACCAAAACCTGTTGATCCCTACGGAATTGCCAAATATGCCTGTGAAATGGATATACAAGTTGCAGGTGAACAGCATGGACTAGATTGGTGTATTATACGTCCTCACAACGTATATGGAGCTCATCAAAATATCTGGGATCGCTATAGAAACGTATTAGGTATCTGGATTTATCAGAAACTTAACAATCAACCAATTACTATTTACGGAGACGGTTCTCAAAAACGTTCTTTCAGTTTTATTGACGACTGTCTTTTACCCTTGTGGAATGCAGCCGAAGCTCCACAAGCTTCTAAACAGATCATTAATTTAGGTAGTAAAAAAGAATACTCCATTTTAGATGCTGCGGGCATATTGCAGCAAATAGTAGGTGGCGCTTCGATTAGCTTTTTAGACAAACGTCATGAAGTACATGTTGCCTACTCAACCCACGAAAAATCTGAAACCCTTCTAGGTTACAAAGATATCACGGACTTGTCCACTGGACTGACTGATATGTGGGAATGGGCTAAAAAGCAACCCAAACGAAACCAATTTGTATGGCCAAAATATGAACTCGAAAAAGGCTTATATAATTTTTGGAAATAAGTAGATTTATTTAGATTATTTAAATACCCTAAATTTCATTCTATTACCTAAAACTTAGTACGTTCTACTTCCAAGACTGTCTTTATAAACAATCTATTGAATTGTTGTAATTACCACTTAAATCAACGACCTCTTAAAATTACCACCTTCATATGAAAATTGCAATTGTTGGTACCCAAGGAGTTCCTAACCAATATGGAGGATTTGAGACTTTAGCCTCCTTTTTAGCCAAGCATTTATCTGACCAAATGGAAATGACCATCTACTGTTCTTCCAAGGATATGCCCAATGGCCAGGATCATTTTTATAAGGCTAGCCTTCGCTATATAAAAATAAGTTCCCACGGATTTGCAGGAATGCTTTATGATATGATCAGCTTATATGATGCTATAAAAAAAAATGAGGTGGTATTGTTTTTGGGATTTGGTGCTGGCTATTTAATGCCTTTTTTAACGAAGAAGCAGCGAAGTAAAATAATTTTAAATTTTGGTGGTCTAGATTGGAAAAGAGATAAGTGGGACTGGCTAACAAAGAAGATAATCTATTTTTCAGAACGTCTATTGGTAAACAATAGTAGCCACATTGTAGCCGATAATGCTGCCATAGAAAAATATGTAGAGGCTTCCTATCATAAAAAAAGCAGTCTCATTGCCTACGGTGGAGATCAGGCTTTTAAACAGGATTATACTGAATTAGATTTTAAAAAATTCCCATTCCTAGAGCAGCCTTATGCATTTAGTGTTTGTCGTATTCAATCAGACAATCAAATAGAACTTTTATTATCTAGTTTTGAAAAGACCCGCATACCCTTTGTAATGGTGGGTAATTGGGAAGGCTCCTCCTTTGGGAGAAAAATCAGAAAAAAATATCAACACAATAACCATTTATTTTTACTAGATGCCATCTACGATCCAACTATTTTAAATAAATTAAGAAGTAATTGTATGCTTTATATACATGGCCATTCATCGGGTGGAACCAACCCCTCTTTAGTTGAGGCAATGTACTTGGGCTTACCCATTGCCGCATTTGCTTCTGGATACAATGAAATTGTTACCTTGCACAAAGCTTTATATTTCAAAGACGCCATCGGCCTGATTGAATTACTTAATAAAATTGACAGTTTCAATTTAAAGGATATTGGAGAAGCCATGAAAGATATTGCAACACAAAACTTTACATGGAATAAAATAACAGCTCAATACCACCAGCTTTTTTTAGAGGTTAATAAAGTAAATAGCAATGGATAAATTAAAACTGGCAATCATTGGCTTAGGTAAAATGGGACTTTCGCATCTCTCCATTGCTGGTGCACATTCAGAGGTTTCTATTGTAGGCGTTTGTGACACTTCAAAAATTGTAATTGATTTTTTAAAAAAATTTACTCCTTTTGAATGCTTTTCTGATTATAAAAAAATGATTGAATCTTCGAAGCCGGATGCAGTTATTCTTGCTGTACCTACTAAATTTCATTACGAAATGATCGCAGATTTATTACAAAAAAAAATACACGTATTTTCTGAAAAACCGCTTACCACAAATCCAACAGAAGCAACTCACCTAACGCAGTTAGCGAATCAATTTCAAGTAGTTAACCAAGTTGGATATCACAATCAATTTTTAGGCACTTTCATAGAAATGAAAAGGCTAATCAATAACGGAACTATCGGAGCAATTCAACATTTTACTGGCGAAGCTTATGGCCCTGTCATTACCAAATCAAACGAAAGTACTTGGAGATCAAATGCATCGGAAGGCGGCGGATGTTTAATGGATTATGCATCGCATGTTATTGATTTAATTAATGGCTCTATTGGAGTGATTACTAAGACCCATGGTTTTTTATTGAAGAAAATTTACTCTACTAATGTGGAGGATGCAGTCTATGGTTTACTAGAACTTTCCTCAGGAGTAACTGGCGTACTGTCAGTAAATTGGAGCGATGAAACCTATCGAAAAATGACTACTCGAATAACCATTAATGGTTCAAATGGGAAAATAATTTGTGATGCCACTGAGCTTAAAGTTTTTCTAAAAAATTCAATTGAAACGGAAGGGTATTCAAAGGGGTGGAACATCAAGACCGTTGGGGCGCTTCAAGAACCAGTAGATTTTTATTTAAGAGGGGAAGAATATTCAGCCCAGCTAGATTATTTTATTAAGGCTGCGCTAAAAAAAGTCCCCAATACAATCAATACATTTGAGCAAGCAGCGCATACTGACCGTGCTATTCAATTAATACAGTCATCGAACTAGCAGACTATGGACAGAATACTTTTTGGAGACAATCAATTTTTTGGAGTCAATCACATTTCGGATGAAAAGTCGAGACAACAACTCGTACACTTTAAAAATGACGAAGCCATCATAGAAGTATTAGATCTAGCTATTCAAGAAGGTGTCAATACTTTTATGTGTACTACTTATGCACGAATTGGAAATATTTGCTCGCATGTAAAATCGAATCCAGAGAAGTATGCAGATTTCAAAATTTTTCCCTGTATGCCCTATGCGCATAAATATGCCAATGCGGTGACAGAATTAGGAATGGTAGGAGCTGTTAAATCATACTTGCCGGGAAATATGGTGGGCACAATGCTCAAAGGTGGCTGGGCATTTTTATCAAAAGATTATTTAAAACTAATGGAGGTATTAGTAGATGCCGAGATGAAAATGTTTGAAGGAGTATCTACACCCATTATTTTCTTACAAAATGTAGTAACTGATATGTTACTCGGACTGCAGGCAGGAGAAGTTTTAGCTGCATTTCATCAGTATGTTAAAAAAAGATACAAAGCTGAAGCAGGTTTTATTACTATGAACTTGCCTTTACTCTCTAAGACTTTGGATGGTCTTGGAATAGAGCAGCCGATTATATGCACCTCATTTAACAAAGAAGGTTTTCGAATGTCGGGTGGAGTGAAAGCATATGAAGAAGTATTGGCCGCTAAAAAATGTAGAGTGATTGCCATGCAAATTTTTGGAGGTGGGTTTATTCCAGCCAAAGAAGCAGTCGCTTATGTAAGTAGTTTTGCTGAAATTGAATCGATCTTATTTGGTGCCTCTAGCCATGGAAATATTAAAGCAACTACTAGCTGGATTAGAGAAATGAGTTTGGCTAATAATAAGACCAAGTCCTTACCAAATGAGCAGTCCAAGCTATGAATATATTGATGTTAAATGTTTCGTCTGATCTTTATGGATCTTCAAAAATTTTGAAGCAGACAGCAATAGCATTAAAAAAAAAGGGACATCAGCCAATAATTTTACTTTCAGAAACTGGTCCACTAGAAGATGAATTCAAAACAATTGGTATACCAACAAAAATTATTAGGCTCGGAGTTTTAAGGAGGAAATACTTGTCGGTAGGGGGATTAATGAATAGAATTAAAGTTTTGATCAAGGCTTATCAATCTATTAAGAAAATCTGCAAAGAACAAAAGATTGATTTAATTTATACCAATACTACTCCTGTCATTATTGGAGGTATTGCAGCAAAATTATTAGGCATTAAAAATCTTTGGCACCTGCACGAAATACTGCCAGTAAAAAGTAAGGAGCAGCGTTTTTTTGGATGGTTGATTAATTGGTCTAGTGATAAAGTGATTGTTGTTTCAGAAGCGGTATACGAAAACTGGAGTGATACAATTGATAAGAGTAAATTAGTACTGCTTCACAATGGAATTGATGATCTTGAAAATATTGATCATTCATTCGACCTAAGAAAGTCTTTGAACCTGCCATCTAACAAAATATTGGTGGGCATGATTGGTCGTGTTAATCTTTTTAAAGGGCAATCTTATTTTATAGAAGTAGCTGCAGCCATTAATGCAAAACCTCATGATTGTCATTTTGTAATGGTGGGCGATGCTTATCCTGGCTATGAATATTTGTATGGCCAACTGTCTGAACAAAAAAAATTATTAGGGGTTGAAGAAATCATCACCGATCTAGGTTACAGGACAGATATAGCTTCGATCATGAATACGCTAGACATATTTGTACTGCCTTCTACTAAGCCGGACCCCTTTCCAACCGTTATTTTAGAGGCAATGGCTGCTCAAAAACCCGTAGTGGCAACTCGACAAGGAGGCGCTTGCGAATCGGTTGTGCATGAGCTTACTGGCTATTTAGTACCTTTACAAGACCCCCATTCGGTGGCTAACCATATTTTGACACTGGCTGAAAATGAAAGCTTAAGAAATGAAATGGGAAAAGCTGGCAAAGAAAGATTTAAACTCCTTTATTCAATCAGCCAATTTGAAGCTTCCATCGTAGAGGAAGTAGAATCAATGAAGGCCTAACTAAAAATGAAAAAAGTACTTACCATTGGAGTCGACTGCAGGGATTTACTAAAAGCTTCCACTGGTACCAAGACTTATTTACATGAATTAGTAGAACAATTTAAACAGTATCCATCTTCGTCCATACGATTTGTTTTTTTACACGACCCCTTACCTATGCTAAAAGGGAGGTCTTATTTTCATAAATTTTTTGAGCATCTTTTCTACTTTACTTGGAAACAAATTGTTTTACCAGTAAAGGCCTTTTTCAGTGGATGTGATATTGTTTTTTGTACCGATTATTTTCTCCCGATAGTTAGGTTAGGATTTAAAACAGTAGTCGTATTTCATGATGCCTTTTTTTGGGAATATCCCGCTCACTATAATAAAATTTGGTTACGACTATTTCACCTCATTGCTGTAAGAGGAGCAAAAAAATCAAGTAGAATTATTGTGCCTTCCAATTATTCACTTAGTACTATTTCTAAACATCTTCAATTACCAAATGAGCGTTTCAGTGTAGTGTATGAAGCAGGAAAAAAATTAGTTGAAAAAAATGCAGGAAAAGAAAGTGAATTAATTAAAGGATTAAATGGGCATCCTTATTTTTTACATGTAGGAGCTTTTAATAAACATAAAAACTTAGTTCGGTTAATTGAAGCGTTTGAAAAACTAAAGCAAGCGAATCCCCAACAGCCCGTTTTTTTAATACTTGCCGGACAAGCAGGAGGATCTGTATTTAGTGACGACAGCGCTTTCATAAAAGAGGCTATTAGTAACAAAGGATTGGCAGATGATGTGCTATTGCCAGGATATGTAAGTGATGAAGACTTAAGTACTCTTTACCAGAATGCCCTTGCCTATGTACTACCCTCCTATAATGAAGGCTTTGGTT
>Ga0164295_10001951_pt1 | contig 17143 bp, 14 predicted proteins | sample GEODES006metaG_FD_111798 | JGI IMG/M metagenome (GOLD analysis project Ga0164295, IMG submission 111798) | Oligotrophic lake water microbial communities from Sparkling Lake, Wisconsin, USA - GEODES006 metaG | ecosystem: Environmental > Aquatic > Freshwater > Lake | place: USA: Sparkling Lake... | reverse complement strand
GAACTGGGGAACAACCTAGAGCGAACTGGGGAACTAGGATTCGAACCTAGACTAACTGGTTCAGAGCCAGTCGTGCTACCGTTACACCATTCCCCATTCAAGGGGTCCCTGTCGGCGGTTTCGCGACCAACACGCACAGTTCGTGACGATCCGTGTATGCTGGCGGCCGGCCGACAGGGGAAAGATTACTCGGCGAACGCGGGACTGGCAATTCCGAACGCCGCGTGCCGCTTTCCGGGGGCCTTGCACCCGAGCGAGCAGGTTGTGGCTTTTCTCGAACTGAAATCTGGTCCCCGCAGCGGTGAGCGTCTGACGCTCCGGCCTGGACGGCTGGTCATCGGCCGCCATCCCGCCTGCGACATCGTCATCGACGCCTCCGCCGTCAGTCGCCAGCATGCGGCCATCACGATCGAGGACGGGCAGAACGCAGTCATCGAGGATCTCCGCAGTCGCAATGGCACCGTGCTCAACGGACGTCTGCTCGCCGCGCCTCAGCGGCTCGCGGATGGCGATCAGATCCTGATCTGCGAAGAACTGCTCGTGTTCTCTGCCGGCGACCGGCCGGCAAAGGGCGACTCATCATCCGATCCCAGTGGAGTGAGTGTCAGCTTCCGGACTTCGCTATTCGACGAGCCGGTCGAGGTGGCAGACCACGATTCGATCATCGTTTCCCAGTTGGCTGTGGCCGAACCTGCGGAGGCGGCCAGCGGCGAGCATGCCGAGGCCAAGCTGCGGGCCGTGCTCGGCCTCAACCGTGCCATCGGCGCGTCGCTCTCGCTCGAGGAAGTGCTGCCGCGGCTGCTCGATGGACTCTTCGAGGTGTTTCCCCGCGCCGAGCGGGGCTTCGTTCTCCTGACCGATCCCTCGTCACACCGGCTGCTGCTTCGAGCCAGCAAGATCCGCGGCAAGGCCCAGCCCGGACCGCTCCGACTCAGCCTGTCGCTGATCGACACGGTGGTGAAGTCGAGGAGGGCGATTCTCTCGGCCGACGCCGTGAGCGACAGCCGTTTCAACGCCAGTGAGAGCATCGTCGACTGTCGGATTCGTTCGGTGATGTGCGTGCCGTTCCTTGGGGAGGATGGTCTCGTGCTCGGCGTGATCCACGTCGATTCCCGGGACGTGCTCAATGGCTTTGATCAGTCCGACCTCGTGGTGCTGGCTGGGATCGCCGGACAGGCGGCGCAGGCCGTGGAGCAGGCCGTGGCCCATGACCGCCGCGTGCAGCAGGAGCAGATCAATCGAGACCTCGAACTCGCCCATCGCGTCCAGCAGGGTCTCCTGCCGACGAAGCCGCCGGACATCGCCGGCTACGAGGTGTTTGACTATTACGAGCCTGCCAAACACGTGGGCGGTGACTTCTTCGCCTACGTGCCCCTGTCGGAGGGACGGCTGGCGTTCGTGCTGGCCGATGTCTCCGGCAAGGGGGTTTCGGCGGCGCTGGTGATGGCGGCCCTGTCGGCCGATATTCGCTACTGCCTCGCCAGCGAACGGGATCTCGCCAAGGCCGTGTCGCTCATCAACGAGAGCTTTCTACGTGGTGGCTGGGACGATCGGTTTGCGACGATGGTGGTCGCGGTGCTCGATCCCCAGTCGCACCATGTCACGCTCGCCAGTGCCGGCCACCTGCCCGTGTTTCTCCGCGCGGCGTCGGGCCGCGTCAGCACCGTTGGCACGGAACTTGGCTGTCTTCCGCTCGGGCTCGCCCCCGGTTGCAGCTACACCTCATGCGAGCTCGATCTGGCCGCCGGCAGCACCCTCGTCTTCTACACCGACGGGATCAGCGAGGCCATGGACCACGAGCAGCGGCTCTATGGGCTGGAGCGTCTGGAGGAGATTTTGGCGGGGCCGGCCGGCGGGGCCGGAGAATTGGGCCGGCGGCTGCTTGCAGACGTGGAACGACACGCCGCAGGCCAGATACGCAGCGACGACATGTGCCTGGTCTGCGTGGGCCGACTCCCCGAGGTCGGCGGCCCGGCAGAGTCTGCCCAGAGTCCGAGAGCCGTCCGCGGCAAGCCCGCCGTGAAGCCGAAGGCCTGAGCGACCGATACCACTCTCAGCCGCGGATCTGCTTGAACAAGCCGGTTTCCGCGAAGGGCTTGGTGTCCGCCAATCAGGTGATGAGGGGGAGTCGACGATGAGCTTCTTTCAGTGGCTGCGGGAAGGCGTGCGGCAGGCGGTTGTGCTGGGATTAGCCGACGCTGTTGAGGATGTCGGCACGCGAAACCAGGGGGAAGACCTCGGCCCGGCGCTGGCTCATTCGCTCCGCGAACGGCTGACCATTCAGCGGGATACGGTGAGGAACACCTCGCAGGAACCCACCATCCTCGAATCGAAGGCAACGCCGATCGCATCCGCCACGGGCCGCCGCCGACTGGGCCGCTCGCTCGACCACGCCCGTGATGGACTCCGCAAGGCCGCCTGAGCAGCCTTTGCCGGGCGATGACCGGTTTCAGGCTCGGCTCAAGCCCTTCCGTCAGACGGCGGGCTGAGGTGATGTGGTGAGGGTGACCGGCAGCACGACGGTGACCGTGGTGCCATGGTCTGGGCTGCTCGTGATCGTCGGTTCGCCGCCCAGCAGCCGGGCACGCTGTCGAATGCCCTCGAGACCAAACCGTTCGTCAGGCACCGCGGCGGGGTCGAAGCCGACGCCATCGTCCCGCACGACGACCCGCACGGTGTCTGCGGCGGAGTCGTGTTCGAGGGCGACGCGGACCGTGTGGGCGTGGGCGTGGCGGCGAATGTTCGACAGCGATTCCTGAACGATGCGAAAGATCGTCGTTTCCAGGTCCGGTGACAGCCGCTGGGCCGGCAGGCTGTGGGTGAACTCGACCCGCGGCACGTCGATGCGGGCCTCGGTCATCAGCGTTTCGACGGCATCGACGATCCCCAACTCGTCGAGGGCCGGAGGCCGTAGACCGCCGATCAGTCGCCTCGCCTCGTCGGTGGCTGCCCGCAGCAGTCGCAGGCCCTCGCGGAGGTCGCGGTTGGCGCCCCCGCTGCCCGCGGCATGTTCGCAGGCTTGGAGGTGCATCATCGCTCCGGCGAGATACTGGGCGAGCCCATCGTGGATCTCGTAGGAGACGAGCTGCCGCTCCCGTTCCTGGATCTTTAGCAAGCGCTGGAGCAGCATGCGTTCGTGGTGGAGCGTCTTCTCCGACATCTTGAGCGGCAGAGTGTTTTCACAGCAGACGAGCACGGCGGCTGGGCGACCATCGACGAGCACGGGGCCCAGCCGCACTGAAAAATAGGTAACGCCGCCCTCGGGCATTCTCACGGTCGTTTCGAGGGACTGCCCCTGTCCGGTGGCGAAAACCTCCGCGATCACTCGATGCAGTTGGCCGGCCGACTCCGGCATCGTGAAATCGAAGATGCTGCGGCTGATCACCTGCTCGGGCGACCAGCCGCCGTCGATGCGGTTGCAGAAACGGATCATGCCGCTGCGGTCGACGATCGCGACGTAGTCACCCGAGACGCGGCAGACCGCTTCCCACAATGCCGACGAGTCGCCCATGGCCGCGGAGGTGGGATCGATGGCCACGTCATCGCCCACGGCGGCGGATGGTTCTGCCTGCTCTCGCTGTTCGTATGGCATCGGCTCGAGTCTCTCGATCTCAGCGTTTTGGTCGGGGAATCCGCCCCATGGACGCACCGCCCTTCCCTCCCCGTCCTCGGCCTCGTGGGCCGCCCTTCGCCGGTTTGGTGTTTCCGTCACGCAGGCCGGCAATCTGGTCGCGGAGCCGTGCGGCCCGTTCGAAGTCGAGTTCGGCGGCGGCCTGCATCATCTCCGCCTCGAGGTGCTCGAGCAACTCGACCGTGCGGCGCTGCGATTCCTCCCCCTGCCCCACCGCGGCGAAGGCGACCGCCCGGGAAGAGGCTTCGGCCTCGATGCCGGCCCGGATCTCCTTGCGGATGGTGGCGGGCGTGATGCCGTGGGCCGTGTTGTAGGCCTGCTGCAGAACACGGCGGCGAAGGGTCTCGTCGATGGCCTGTCGCATCGATTCGGTGACGGTGTCGGCATAGAGGATCACCCGCGCATCGACATTGCGTGCCGACCGGCCGATCGTCTGCATCAGCGACGTCTCGCTCCGCAGAAAACCTTCCTTGTCGGCGTCGAGAATCGCAACGAGCGCCACCTCCGGAAGATCGAGTCCCTCGCGGAGCAGGTTGACACCCACGAGCACGTCAAACGCACCCTCGCGGAGCGACTGGAGCAGTTCCACTCGCTCAAAGGCGTCGAGTTCGCTGTGCAGCCAGCGGCAGCGGACCTTGCGTTCCTGGAAGTAGGCCGAGAGATCCTCGGCAAGCTTCTTGGTCAGCGCCGTGACCAGCACGCGATGCCCAGCCGCCACCGTCTTCTCGATCTCCCCGTGCAGGTGCGTCACCTGCTGCTTCGCCGGCACGACCTCGATCACCGGATCGAGGAGTCCGGTGGGGCGGATCACCTGCTCCACCACCTCACCCCCGGTGCGGTCGAGTTCCCATGTGGCCGGTGTGGCCGACACGTAGACGGTCTGGTCGAGCTTCTGCTCCCATTCGTCGAACATCAATGGCCGGTTGTCGAGGGCACAGGGCAGACGAAAGCCGTGATCGACGAGCGTCAGCTTCCGACTCCGGTCGCCCGCGTACATCCCCCGCACCTGCGGCACGGTCACATGGGATTCGTCGACGAAGAAGAGAAACTCCTTCGGGAAGTAGTTGAACAGCGTTTCGGGCGTGCTCCCGGCAGGGCGACCGCTCAGTGGCCGCGAATAATTTTCGATGCCCGGGCAGAAGCCCGCCTCCAGCATCATCTCGATGTCGAACCGTGTCCGCGCCGAGAGCCGTTGGGCTTCGAGGAGCTTGCCCTGCGATTTCAGCTCTTCGAGCCGCTCCTCGAGCTCCCGCTTGATCTCGCCGACCGCCGTGCGGATCCGGTCCTCCGGCATCACGAAGTGACGGGCGGGATAAAAATAGGTTTCATCTTTCTTGGCGGCGATCTCGCCACTGGTCGGGTGCGTGATTGCGATCGACTCGATGCAATCTCCCCAGAATTCCACGCGGGTGGCGAGTTCGTCGTAGGGGGGCCAGATGTCGACCGTGTCGCCCCGCACCCGGAACTTCCCCCGCTCGAGCGCGACATCGTTGCGCTCATACTGGATCGACACCAGCTTGCCGAGCAGTCCGTCGCGCGAGAGCGTCATGCCGCTGGCCAGCCGCACGACCATCGCCCGGTAGCTTTCAGGGGAGCCCAAGCCATAGATGCACGACACGCTGGCCACCACGATCACGTCCCGCCGACTGACCAGCGCGCTCGTCGCCGCCAGCCGGAGCCGGTCGATCTCCTTGTTGATGGCGGCATCCTTCTCGATAAAGATGTCCCGCTGCGGAATATAGGCCTCTGGCTGGTAGTAGTCGTAGTAGCTGACGAAGTAGTGGACGGCGTTGTGGGGGAAGAAGTCTCGAAATTCCGCATAGAGCTGGGCGGCCAGCGTCTTGTTGTGGGAGAGCACGAGCGTCGGCCGGCCGACCGACGCGATCACGTTGGCCATCGTGAAGGTCTTGCCGGAGCCGGTCACGCCCATCAAGACCTGTGATTTTCTTCCCTCGTCGATGCCGCGGACGAGTGCGTCGATGGCAGCCGGCTGGTCGCCGGCCGGCTGATAGGGGGCGACGAGTTCGAACACGCCGGGCGTGAGTGTCATGGCGTGAACGTCTCGGGTGTGCTGAAGTTCATGGCAGCTGTGGGGCGGGCTTTGGCCGGCGGATCGGCCGCAGATAGGGCCGCATCGCGGCGAGCGTGGCCGGACCGATGCCCGGTACGTCGAGCAGTCCGTCGAGCGTGGCAAAGGGGCCGTGCTCCCGGCGATGATCGAGGATTCTACGCGCCATCGCGGTTCCCAGCCCCGGAAGTTGGGCGAGTTCGGTTTCATCGGCAGCATTGACGTTGACGGTGAAGCGGCCGTCGCCGACTGGCGCCGCGTCGTGGTGGACGAGACCGTCGGACAGCCCGCCCGCGGCCACGAACCAGACGGCCCCCGCGGTGAGGCCGACGGCGACAACGAGAGCGATCAGCGGCTGAACGCGTGCGGGCACTGGCGGTGTGGAGAAGATGGGGCTGCTCATGGGGCGTTCCCGGCTCGATCGAGGGCCCGTTACCGATCCAGAGTCGGCAGCGTGGGGGCCCCGCTCTGTAGAATACTCGCCCAGTCCACCGTTCGGTTTAGGTTCAGTCAATTTCGCTGGAAAGGCCCCGGAGTGCCCATGTCGTCATCAGTGCCCATGTCATCATCAGGTCGTGAGTTTCGGCAGTCGGAGTGGAATGACCATCTGGCCGGCCATCTGGCGGCGCGGGCCGGTGAGTGGTTTGCGGAGGATCTGGGGCACGAGTGTGACTGGACGAGCATGGGCCTGATTGACGGCTCTGCGCAGAGCCAGCTCGACGTTGTGGCGAGGAAGCCAGGGGTGATCGCCGGATTGGCGGCGGCCGGAATCGTGGCGGGGGTGGCCGACTCCAGGCTCGAATGGCGGCCACTGGTGGCCGATGGAGCGGCCGTCGAGGCGGGGACGCGGGTGGCGGTGCTCGCCGGCGTCACCAGGAGTGTGCTGGCTGCCGAACGCGTGCTGCTGAATTTCCTCGGCCGCATGTCGGGCGTCGCCACTGCGACCCGACGGCTTGTCGATGCCGTGGCAGGCACATCATGTCGCGTCTATGACACGCGGAAGACCGTGCCGGGCTGGCGGCTGCTCGACAAATACGCTGTCCGCTTGGGGGGAGGCTGGAACCACCGCATGGGGCTCTATGACGCGATCCTGATCAAGGACAACCATCTCGCCGCTCTGGCGACTGCGGGGATCGCCCCGGCCGAGGCGGTGCGGCGGGCCCGGGGCTTTGTTACAGCGACATTTCCGCCGTCGCGGGCTGACGCCATGGTGGTGGAGATCGAAATCGACGCGCCGAGTTCGCTCGAGGCTGTGCTCCGCGCCGATCCCGACATCGTGCTGCTCGACAACATGACGCCCGAGCAACTGGCCGCGTGCGTGGCCACGCGAAACGCAGTGCGGCCCAGGGTGGTGCTGGAAGCGTCAGGCGGCATTCGGCCGGAGACGGTCGCCGAGATCGCCCGGACCGGCGTCGACCGCGTCAGCACCGGCTGGCCGACCCACGATGCCCCGTGGCTCGACGTCGCCCTCGACTGGGGCTCGTGACACGTCGCGGGATGGCGGCCTCTCACCAGCGACCTGCGGTCGCCAGGAAAACATGGCTAGGGTGGCCATGTTTTTCGTGTAGTCAGACGCCGAGCAGGCGGTTCCGCTTGGTGCGGCGTTCGGCGCGGAGACGGGCGCGACGCTTGGTCTCGCTGGGCTTCTCGAAGAACTCCCTGCGACGCATCTCCTTCTTGATGCCACTCCGCTCGACCAGTTTACGGAAGCGGCGGACCGCCTCTTGGATGCTTTCGCGTTCGCGAACCGTCAGTTTGACCATGCGTGTTCCGGATCGTCTCAGGCTGAATGAAAGGATGCTCGCGGAGCGTTCCGCGAAGCCCTAGAGCATAGAAAAAACCGGGCTCCCCGTCCATCCGTCCCGGGACCGATCGTGGTTTTCTCGGTCAAGGGCCGGTTTAGGGGTTTGTCGGCAGCCCCGGATCGCGGCACAATCTGCGGATCCGAGCCCGGCGAGGTGCTCCGGCAGCGGCATCCCTGGCGTTCGGATGGAGCCACGAAGGCATGAATGACAGCAGAATCGGCGCGATCCTCAGCACGCTGGCCAACGGGGGAGACGCCAATGTGGGCCGCGAGTTGGTCGTGGCACTTGTCGCACTGACCCTCTTCATCTTCACGGCACCACGGGGCCGGCGGTGGCTGTCGTGGGGACCGGCTGCCCTGCTGCTGCTCGCGCCGTTGCCGCTGGCGGTGGCGTGGCTGTTTCCGGATGCGGCAGACGGCCCCATGGCCGCCTTGTTCGGCATCCGCTTCTTCTTGTTGGCGTCGCTGCTGCAGTCGGTGTTGCTCCTCGTGGCAGTGTCGGCATGGGAACGCATCACCCGGCCGATGCCGCGCATTTTTCTCGACGTGCTCCGGCTGCTGACGATTGGAGCCGCGCTGATAGCCATCCTCTTCGAAGCGGGCGTGCGAGCCGAGAACCTGTTCACCGGATCGGCAGTCCTCACGGCCGTGCTCGGCTTCGCCTTGAAAGACACGTTGGGCAATGTCTTTGCCGGGCTCGCCATCCACGCCGAGCACCCTTTCGAGTTGGGTGATTGGATCCAGTATGACGCCAATCCCGCCCACATCGGCCGGGTGGTGGAAATCAACTGGCGGGCCACGAAGGTGATCACGCTCGACGAGGCCTACGTGATCATCCCCAACGGTCAGCTCGCGCAGGCTTCGATCCGGAATTTCACCAAGCCCGAGCCCTGGTCGCGACGATCACTTTTCGTGGTGGCGCCCTACGACGTTTCGCCGCAGCGTGTTCAACAGACCATCCTCGAGGCCGTCCGCGGCAGCTTCGGAGTCCTGGAGCACCCCGCGCCGTCGGTTGTCACCAACGATTTCAAGGAACGGGGCGTCGAATACTGGGTCCGGCTCTTCACGACCGACTTCGACAAGCGTGACCGGGTGGACGGCATGGCCCGCGACCGGATCTGGTATGCCCTCTCCCGGCAGGGCATCGAGATCCCGGTGGCCACGCAGCAGATCCGCCTCACCCAGTTGCCAACGCCTGCGGTCGAGTCTCCGACGGCAGCCATCGACCGCCGGATCGAAAGCCTGCAGCGGATCGGCATGCTCGAGGTGCTGACGCCGGAGCAGATGGGCCGGCTCGCGGAGGAGAGTATCGAACGGGTGTATGCCGCCGGCGAGCCGGTGATCCGGCAGGGGGATCCGGGCACGAGCCTCTTTGTGATCATGAGTGGACGCGTCGAGGTGACGGTCCGGCAGGCGGACGCGGCAGCCGTTTGCCTTGCAACGCTCGAGCCGGGGTACTATTTCGGCGAAATGTCACTGATGACCGGCGAACCTCGGTCGGCAACAGTCACCGCCCTCGTCGAAGCCAGGCTGTTGGAAGTTGGCAAGGAGTCGTTTGGGCGAATCCTCGCCGCCCAGCCCGACCTTGTGGAACAGCTCGGCGCGGCACTGCAGGTGCGGGTGAGCGAGCGGGCCAAGGCGATGGCTGTTGGCGGTCGGATCGCTCCGGAGCCGCTCGATATCTTCGATCGTATCCGGGAATTTTTTTCCATGTAAAACCGTAATCAGCCTCTGTCCTCACTACACACCAACAAAGCCAGGGGCCACTCGGCCATGCGTGTTGAACTGCTCCATTCGAGCGTGCCCCCAACGGACCTCCAGTTTCTCGTGTCGTTTCTCGTCAACGACGAGGTGGCGATCGATGCGGGGGCCCTCGGCCTCCTCGCCGATCTGCGGCGGCAGCAGCGGGTGAAGCATGTCTTCATCACCCATGAGCATCAGGACCACATCGCGACGTTGCCGATCTTCCTGGAGAACGTCTACGAGCCGGGGCCAGACTGCGTTGAGGTGTTGGCGTCGCAGGAGTCGCTCGACTTTCTCCACACCGACATGTTCAACGGCCGCGTGTGGCCGGATTTTATCGATCTGTCGCAGCCCGAGAATACCTTCGTGAGCACGACGGCCATCGAGCCGCTGCAACCGGTTGTCCGCGCGGGGCTCACCATCACCCCCGTGCCGGTATCGCACGGAGTCGACACGCTGGGGCTGGTCGTCGACGACGGTCGGACTGCGGTGGCCTTTCCCTCCGACACAGGACCCACCGATCACTTCTGGCAGCATCTCGCGGCGATCGACCACTTGAAGGCGGTGTTTCTGGAAGTGAGTTTTCCGCAGGCGCACGCCGGTTTGGCCGCCCTCACCGGCCACCTCAGCCCCACGACCTTTGCCGCCGAAATTGCCAAACTTCCGAACAGCGTGTCCCGCGGGGTTCGCTTTATCGTGGTGCACCGGAAGGCGCGGTACGCCGCCGCGATCGCCGGCGAACTCGCAGCCATGGGGCTGGCCAACGTGGAACTCGTGAAACCGGGCCACGTCTACGAGTTTTAGTCCGGCCACGCTCGTTCCAGCATGATCAACGTGCTGGAACGAGTGTGATGACCAAGGTGTTCCAGAGGCTCTCTTCGGCCAGGCTTGTGCAGCCGTTCAGGGTGTGCCCACCTTGGATCGCGACACCTTCCGCCGCTCGTTCTCGGAGAGCAGGATCTTCCTCAGCCGGATGACGGCCGGCGTCACCTCCACGAGTTCATCTTCCTCGATGTACTCGAGCGACTCCTCCAGCGACATCCGCCGCGGCGGCTTGAGGAGGATGTTGCGGTCGCTGCCGCTGGCACGCATGTTGGTGAGCTTTTTCTCTTTCGTAGGATTGACCACCATGTCGTCACTGCGGGCATTCTCGCCACAGATCATGCCTTCATAGACCTCGTCGCCCGGCTCGATGAAGAGATCTGCCCGCTCCTGCAGACCATCGAGCCCGAATGCCACGGCCTTACCCGGCAGCATCGAGACCAGCACGCCGTTGGCCCGGCCCGACACGTCCCCCTCGAGTTCACGCCAGGCCTCGAAGCGGTGATGCATGATGGCCGTGCCCTGCGTGGCATTGAGCACCCGGGTTCGGAGACCGATTAGGCCCCGGGCGGGAATCGAGAAGACCGCGTGGGCAAACTCGCCCCGTGAGCCCATGTGCACGAGTTGGCCACGTCGCGAACCGGTGAGTTCCATCACCGGGCCGAGTTTGTCGTGCGGCACCTCGACGACGAGGGTCTCGAAGGGCTCGAGGGTCTTGCTCCCCTCTTTGCGGAGGATGACGCGGGGCTTGCCGACGGAGAGTTCGTATCCTTCGCGACGCATCGTCTCGATCAGCACGGAGAGGTGGAGCAGACCGCGGCCCGAGACGGAGAACTGCTCCGAATTCACGATCGGGTCGACCCGAAGGGCGACGTTGCGTTCCAGTTCTTTGGCGAGCCGGTCGCGGAGATGCCGAGTGGTGAGGAATTTGCCCGACTTGCCCACAAGCGGCGACGTATTGATTCCAAAGACCATGCTCAGGGTCGGCTCGTCGACCGACAGCCGCGGCAGCGGCCGTGGATCTTCCACCGAACAGATGGTGTCGCCGATCTCCACGTCTTCGATGCCGCTGACGGCGGCGATGTCGCCGGCGGTCGCCTCCTCGACGTCGACGCGGCCCAGTTTGTCGAACACCTGCAGCCCCAGCACCTTCGCATTCACGAGGCCGTCGTTGAGGGTCGACCGCATGACGGAAGCTCCTTTGGTGAGCTTGCCCGACTCGATCCTGCCGATGGCGATCCGGCCCACGTAGTCGGACCAGCCGAGCGTGGTCACCAGCATCCGCAGGGGAGCGTCCCGATCCACTGCCGGGCCGGGGATCTTCTCGAGGACGAGGTCGAGCAGCGCCTCCATCGTGCCCTCCCGCACCGACGGATCGTGCGAGGCGAAGCCGTGCCGGCTCGAGGCATAGACGAACGGGAAGTCGGCGAGTTCATCGTCGGCGCCCAGTTCGAGGAACAGCCCAAGGATCTCGTCGAGCACCTCCAGCGGTCGGGCGTCGGGCCGATCGATCTTGTTGACCACCACGACAGGCCGGAGCCGGCTCTCCAAGGCCTTGCCGAGCACGAAGCGGGTCTGCGGCATCGGGCCTTCGGCGGCATCGACGAGCACGAGTGCCCCGTCGGCCATCCGGAGCACCCGCTCCACCTCGCCGCCGAAGTCGGCGTGGCCCGGCGTGTCGATGAGGTTGATCTTCACGCCCTTCCATTCGACGGCGATGTTCTTGGCAAGGATCGTGATGCCACGCTCCTTTTCCAGGTCGTTCGAGTCGAGAATCCGCTCCCCGGAGAGCTGGCTGGCCCGGAACTGTCCGCTCTGCCGCAGCAGGCAGTCGACGAGCGTGGTCTTGCCATGGTCGACGTGGGCGATGATGGCGACATTGCGAATGTCGCTGCGGCGGTAGCCGTCGGCGGCTGGCAGGCCATGGGAGGGAGATGCGGGAACGCTGTCAGAGGACATTGAGAATCCGGTGATTGAGGGGCGGGAACGAGCGGGGGCGGGGAGGCCACGAGGCCTGGAGGCGGCCGACACAGTGGAAACGGCCGATTATTCAGCAACGCCGCAGGATTGCCTAGGGGCGATGCATCAGACGCATCGCCTGGCGGGCGTGAATCGTCCGTCATGAAGGCCCACACTGCTGTGGGCAAGCCAGTTGGCGCTTAGAGAAAATGGAGACGAAGGGGATCGAACCCTCAACCCCCGCCTTGCAAAGGCGGTGCTCTCCCAATTGAGCTACGTCCCCGGCTTTACGGCAAGGCTCGGCATCATGCCGACCTTGCCTTGGCGACCGCAGGTCGCTGGTGTTGCGCCCGGCATCGTGCCGGGCAGTGTGTGGGTTTGAATCGGGTTGCGCGGCTGGGACCACGGACATGGAATGCGCGCGCCAAGAGTCGAACTTGGGACCTCTACCTTATCAGGGTAGCGCTCTAACCAACTGAGCTACGCGCGCAACCGAACAACGGCATTTCCCCGGTCGCAGGTGCGGCTGGGCGGCTGCCGGATGCCAGTGTAGATGCCGAAGGGGCGTTTTCAAAGGGGTGACGGCCACTCGCGAGGCCGACTGCCGCGGCTGAAAAATGGGGCAGGCGCAGCGTGGCGTTCTCGCTAGCTTGTGCGGAAACTCAAACCTACGAGGAACGTGATCATGTCGAGGATTCGTGGCACTGTGTCCGGGGCGCTTTTTTGCGGGGGTTTTCTCTCTCGCGTGGCCGCCGGATGCCTGGCGCTCGTGGGGCTGTCGACCGTGGTGGAGGCCGCCGGGCCGACCGTGGAATATGCCCTCGGTCTGCGGCCCAGCCAGAAGGATGTCGACTACGACCGGCCCGAGGGGGATGCGGTGAAGAATGCCACCATCAAGACTGAGAAGGTCGGTGGTGTGTCGGCGTTCGTCGTCCGGGGACCGACTGGTGAGATTCTCCGGGTCTTTGCCGACACCAATGGCGACCGGGTCGTCGACGGCTGGAGCTACTACAAAGACGGCATCGAGGTCTTTCGGGATATCGATTCGAATCACAACGCCAAGGTCGACCAGTCGCGGTGGCTGAATTCAGCCGGCAGCCGGTGGGGCCTCGATGAGGACGAGAATGGTGTCATCGATACCTGGAAGGTGATCTCCCCAGAGGAGGTCTGCCGGGAGCTCGTCGAGGCCATCAAGTCTCGCGATGCGGTGGCATTTCAGCGTCTGCTTCCGACTAAAGCCGATCTGGAGGCTGCCGGTTTTGAGGGGCAGCGGCTGGCCGAACTGGCAGACCGCGTGGCTGCTGCTCCTGCTGAATTCGCCCGCGTGGCCGCCGCGCAGAAGCAACTCGGCCCCGAGTCCAAGTGGAGCACGATGATGACGCCCCAGCCGACCGGCACGCTTCCGGCTGGCAGCGAGGGGGTCGTTCGTGACGTGCTGGCCTACGACAACGTGATGTCGATCGTCGAAGGTGGTGCCAAGAACGCCCAGGTTTTTGTCGGTTCCCTGGTCAAGTGCGGCGATGCCTGGAGGCCGGTCGCGGCTCCGCAGTTGTCGGGAGAACAGGGCGAGATCGCCGAGTCGATCGGGTTTTTCACCCCCCGGGCGGCTGCCGGCCAGCAGTCTGATTCCGGCCCTCAGTCGAGCGAACGGCTCAAGCCTCTGCTGGGCAGGCTGCGTGATCTGGAGACCAAACTTGCGACGGCCGATCCCGATGCTCGCAAGAAGCTGACCGAGGAACAGGCGGCGCTCTTGGGGCAGGTCGTGGAGGCCGCGGAGCCGGCCGAGCGCGGGTTCTGGGCGCGGCAATATGCCGAGACGCTGGCTGCGGGCGTTCAGGACGGCTCGCTCGCCGATGGCACGACCCGCTTGGAGCAATTGGTCACGGCGGTGGCGGCTGATGACGCGTTGGCCGGGTTTGTCATGTTCCGTCTCGCGCAGGCAAGGTATGCCGCCAACATGCAGCAGGCGGGAGCCGACATCGACAAGGTGCAGGCCGCCTGGCTGGAGGAACTGCAGACTTTTGTGGCCAAATATCCCACCTTGCCCGATGCGGCCGAGGCGATGCTGCAGATGGGCATCGCCGACGAGTTCTCCGGCAGGGAGCCTGAGGCGCTCGCGCGATATGCCGCGATCGTCAAGGAGTTTCCGGAGTCGGTGCCCGCCCGGAAGGCTCGGGGGGCGGCTCGCCGGCTGGAGAGCGTGGGCAAGCCTCTGACGCTGTCGGGCGTGGCGCTCGACGGCAAGCAGGTGTCGCTCGAGTCGCTCCGTGGCACGCCAGTGCTGGTGCACTACTGGGCCACCTGGTGTGAGCCGTGCAAGGTCGACATCGCGCAGATCCGCGAACTGGCGGCCAAGTATGGTCCGAAAAAGTTTGCGGTTGTCGGGATCGCCCTCGACTCGGAGAAGGCCCAGTTGGAGAAGTTTCTGCAGTCCAAGCCGATCGCCTGGCCGCAGCTCCATGAAGCGGGTGGCCTCGATGGTCGCTTGGCCGAGGAATTGGGAATTCTGACGCTGCCGACGATGATCCTTCTTGATGCCGAGGGTAAGGTCATCGACCGTAACGTCGTGATCACCGAGCTGGAAAAGAAGGTCGACGCGTTGCTCGAGGGGAAGTGAGCGGCTGCCGGCGCGGCATCGTGCTCGACATGAAATGGCTTTGCGGGACAGGTGGTCCTTTCGCTACGGTCCGGCCATGATGCTCTTTGCCATTGCCGTCAATCCGCTGCTGTGTGCCTTGGGAGCGGTGCAGATTCTCGGGATCGTGGCTGCCGCCTCGTCTCGCATGGCCGAGGGCACCCGCTACGAACGTGGGGGGCATTGGCTCTGCCTGCTATCACTCGTTGCCATGGGCGGACTCTGCTGCTGGAGCCTCCAGTTGGGCCCTGGCGTGAGTGCCGCGTGCGCTGTGACGCTCACCCTCATGACGCTCATTGCGATCATGGACTTCGAGTAGTGCCCCCTGCCCTGCTTGCCTAGTCTGCGCGGCTGCCCTGTCGTGGCCGGAGTTTTCGTTGGCGGCGGAAAAAAACTCCCCTTCGGCATGATCGTGCGCCGAAAACAATTCAGGATCAGGTTGGGCACCATGTGCCCTCCTCTTCCTGAGAGGGCCTCCAGCAGCTTTGTGCCACGGGCCGCAGCCGAATCGATCCAAGGAGCCATGCATGTCCATTCTGAGATCTGCGTTCGTGATGGCCGTGGTCGGCACATCGTTCGTGATGCCGGCGGTGCGAGCCGACGATCTGGCGGGAACCGTTGCCGCAAAGCTGCGGGAATCCGGTTCCTTGGCCGGGTACAAGGTCAACGTCAAGGCGAAGTCGGGCACCGTTTGGCTGGAGGGCCGTGTTGCCGATCAAAAGCAGCTCAGTGCCGCCTTAAGCCTCGCCGAGAACACACCGGGCGTGGAGCGGGTGGTCAATCGTCTCGCCATTGGCCAGCAGTCTGAGACTGCCGCTGGAGCCGCCACATTCGGCATGCCGGCCTCGGCATGGAGCGTTGCGGGGATGCCCAGCAAACGAGCCACCAAGGGCTCGCCGGCGGCGGCCGTTGCTGAGAGTCGCGGCCAGGAATCGAACGTTCAACTCACCCAGGCTCTGGCGCCCACCACGCGGCAGCAGGGCAGCCCTTCCGGCCGGCAGACCTCGAACACTCCGCGTCCTCTGGCCATGTCGCCGGCGCGGCCCATGCAGCCGGGCGGCGGACAGCCGATGCCGCAGGGCATGCAGGGACGCGATCCCATGTCCGCCATGCGGGGGCCCGTGCAGCGGACGGCGATGCGGGGCGGCATGCAGCAGGGAGATCCCATGCACATGCCATCTCCCGGCGGCTATGAAGGGCCGGTGGCCGATGGCCAGATGGTGCCCGGATCGATGCGAGTGACTGAAGGCGGACCGGCAAACGGCGGTCTGGCTGAAGGCGGCTATGCCAGCGGCGGCCAGGCCGGCCCGGGTGGCTATGCCAGTGGTGGCCCCGGCTATTCCGGTGGCCCGGTGCCGATGGGCGGCACCGGCGTCGGCATGCCGCCGATCCCAGGCCGGGGCGATGGCCCCAACATGCCCAACTACGCATGGCCCAGCTACGCTGCCTCCCCCAACGTCGCGGCGGTTCAGTATCCCTCCCAGTATTCCCCGACCGCCTGGCCCTACATCGGCCCCTTCTATCCCTATCCGCAGGTTCCGCTCGGCTGGCGGCGGGTCTCGCTCGAATGGGATGACGGCTGGTGGTGGCTCGACTTCGATGAGCGGCACATCCATAGCCACCACCGCTAGGCCGACGGCACAAGCTCGACAGCCCTGCCGAAACGATCACGAACCACTCCCTCGCACGTCGGGGGAGTGGTTTTTTTATGCGCTGTTGGCGGGCAGCAGTCGTTGTTTCCTGCCCAAACCGAAAAATCCGCAAGTTCGACGCCCGCACAGTCGATACATCCTGCAGGATCGGTCCCCTGACCGTTGCCGGATCACCGCAGGAGGTTTGTTCATGAAGGCTCGAGTACGGTTCGTGACGCTGACGCTGATTCTGGCGGTAGTGGCATCAACACAGGGCGGCTGTTTCTGGCTCACTTCCCAGGGCCCGAACCTCGGCCCCTTGGCCTTCCCAATCCCGGTGCCGGTCTACATCCAGAAGCAGAAGGAAGACCAGTTCTGGAACTACGAGCGGTATGAGCGAGCCCCGGTGCTCGGCCCGATCCCGCCCGGCGGCCCCTGCGAGGCGATCGACGAGCCGAGCGACGACGAGGTGATGAGGGCGCTGGAGAAGGCCCGTCCCGTGCAGGGCAACTGGCCGTTCCTCTACGAGGTTCAGCGGAACCATGTGCGGATCTCGAAGTGCAAGATCGGCGACTACATGGACCCGCCCCGCCACTACCCGCTCGCCGGTCCTGCCCAGCTGCACCACGCCCACTACAAGTGCACGATCTACTTCCAGGAAGTGAAGCGGGTCGGGTGGCCTGTGCCGCACACGCTGGTGGACGAAGACTGCCAGGAAGTCGTCTACATCGACCACGACCATCTCCACATGGTGGGCGACGTCGACACCGGCTGCGACGCGAATTTCTGACTCTACGCCGGCGGGGCCATCCATGGCCCCCGCCGGCTCGGCGGCCTCCGGCCGCTGCCG
>Ga0164295_10001950_pt1 | contig 17153 bp, 9 predicted proteins | sample GEODES006metaG_FD_111798 | JGI IMG/M metagenome (GOLD analysis project Ga0164295, IMG submission 111798) | Oligotrophic lake water microbial communities from Sparkling Lake, Wisconsin, USA - GEODES006 metaG | ecosystem: Environmental > Aquatic > Freshwater > Lake | place: USA: Sparkling Lake... | reverse complement strand
TCGTCGAGCCAATGGGCGCAGGGAGGGATCGCGGGGGTCGTCGATCCGGAGGATCGCTTCGACAACCACGTGGCCGACACGCTCGTGGCCGGTGGTGGCCTTTGTCACGACGCGGTCGTCGATTCGGTCGTCCGCGAGGCGCCGCAGCGGATCGCCGAGCTGATCACCTGGGGAACGAAATTCGACGAGCGTGACGGCCTCCTCGAGTTGGGCCGCGAGGGGGGGCACAGCCACCACCGGATCGTTCACGCCCTCGGCGACGCCACCGGCCGGGAGGTGATGCGGGCGATCATCGAACGGGTCCGGGGGCTCGATCACATCGCGCTTTGGCCCGGCACGTTCTCCATCGATCTGCTCACGCACGAGGGGGCCTGCCGGGGGGCCCTGGTGTGGAACGGCTCCCATGGGAAGACGCTCGTCTGGGCCCGGCGCACGATCCTCGCCACCGGCGGCGCCGGGCAACTCTATCGGGAGTCGACCAATCCGGAGGGGGCTGTCGGCGACGGCATGGCGCTGGCCTGGCGCGCGGGGTGCGAACTGCGTGACATGGAGTTCATGCAGTTCCATCCGACGGTCCTCTACATCGCCGGCGGGTCGCGGAGCCTGATCACCGAGGCGGTGCGTGGGGCGGGGGCCTGGCTTGTCGATCGTGACGGCCACCGCTTCATGCCCGACTTCGATCCCCGCGCCGAACTCGCTCCGCGGGACGTCGTGTCGCGGGCGATCACCGTCGTCATGGCCCGCACCCACCACTCCAATGTCTATCTCGATCTCTCCCATCTCGATCCGACCAAGGTGTTGACACGCTTTCCGGGGATGGCGCAGATCTGTGCCAAGTTCGGCCTCGATCTGGCGCGGGACAGGATCCCGGTGCGCCCGGGGGCCCATTACATGGTGGGTGGGGCGGCGGTCGATGAAATCGGTCGGACGACGTTGCCGGGGTTGTTCGCCGCGGGCGAGGTGACGTCGAGCGGGCTCCATGGGGCCAATCGTCTGGCGAGCAACAGCCTCCTCGAGGGGCTCGTCTACGGGGCGAGGACGGGAAGCGCCGCCAGCGCCGAGATCCTCGCCGGCCCCCCCGACGACTTCAGCGTTCCCCCCCTTGCCAATCCCCGCGTCCCCGACACGCGCGGCAGCCTCGACCTGGCCGACATCCGCAACTCGCTCCGCAGTCTGATGTGGCGGCATGTTGGCGTCGAACGGCACGGCGCTACGCTCGAGGAGGCGCGCGATACCGTCGAGGGATGGTGCCGGTATGTGCTGCCGCGGCAGTTTGCCGACCCGGCCGGTTGGCAGCTCCAGAACATGCTCGAGGTCTCCCGGTTGATGATCCGGGCGGCGCTGGAGCGGGAGGAGACACGCGGGGTGCATGTCCGTCGCGATCATCCCGACACGCTCGACGACTGGCGCTGTCATCTCGCCTGGCGCCGCGACGCCGCCGGCCCATGGCACGAGCCGCTCCCGGGCGGCAGTGCCGTGCCGGCCTGATTCTGTTTCCCGGCCGCGGCGCCATGTGGTGGCCGAGCCGGGGGGGGCGGGGGATTGCCCAGTGGGGGCTTCCCACCTAAGAATGAGTGTTTCCGATCCCCTCCCACCTGCCCTACAGCCAATCAGCCATGTCTGAATCGAACAGCCCTGGCGGAGAAGCCATGATCGAGGCCGATGGCCTCTGCAAGTATTACGGCCCGTTCATTGCCGTCGAGGACGTCTCGTTCCGCGTGCCGCGGGGCGAGGTCGTCGCGTTCCTCGGGCCCAACGGAGCCGGTAAGAGCACGACGATGAAGATCCTCACCGGGTACCTGGCCCCGTCGGCAGGGACGGCGCGGATCGCCGGCCACGACATGTCGACCGACCGGCTCGCCGGGGCGACCCGGCTCGGGTATCTGCCAGAGAATGGCCCGCTCTATCCCGACATGACGCCGCGCACGCTCCTCGAGTTCTTCGCCGATGCCCGTGGCATGTCGAAGCGGCAGAAGGAGGAGCGGATCGAGGCGGTGGTGAAGCAGTGTCAGCTCGGCAGTGTGATCGGCAAGGCGATCTCGAAGCTCTCCAAGGGCTACCGGCAGCGCGTCGGCATGGCGCAGGTGCTCCTTCACGAACCCGACGTCCTGATCCTCGACGAGCCGACCAGCGGGCTCGATCCCAACCAGATTCGCGAGGTCCGGGAGACGATCCGCCGGCTTGGCGAAAAGAAGACGATCCTCCTCTCCACGCACATCCTCCAGGAAGTCGACGCTCTGGCGGATCGCGTGATCCTCATCGCCGAGGGACGGAAGCGATTTGACGGCACACCCGGGGATCTCGTCCGTGACGGCCGCGGTCTCGATGAACGCTTCTACGAGATGACGCGGTCGTCATGACGCCCGGCGAGGCCGCGGTGTGCCCTGCGGGACGGGGCCGACTCCGACCGGCGGAGCCCCATCGGGGGATGGTCGCCTCGATCGATAACCAACCAACCGATCTGTTCAACAGTCTGTCCGGGGAAGCAACATGAACTGGCACGTTCTCGACGCGGTGTTCAAGCGGAACTTCGTCGCCTACTTTTCCAGTCCGACCGGGTACGTCTTCATCTGCGTGTTCGTGCTGCTGGGGTCGCTGGCGGCGTTTTGGCCGCCAGAATTCTTCAACTCCAATCTCGCCAACCTCGATCAGCTCAACCGCTATCTCCCCTACATCCTCCTCGTCTTCATCCCGGCGATCACGATGAGCGTGTGGGCCGACGAGCGTCGTCAGGGCACCGACGAGCTGCTCCTCACGATCCCGGCGAGCGACTGGGAGGTGGTGTTCGGGAAATACCTCGCCACGGTCGGGATCTACACCGTGGCCCTGATGTTCTCCTGCATCTGCAACCTCATCATCCTGTTGCGCTGGGGCACCCCGGACGGGGGCCTGTTCCTGGCCAACTACCTCGGATACTGGTTTGTCGGGCTCTCGATGCTCGCGATCGGGATGGTGGCGAGCTTCCTCACGAGCAACCTCACCGTCGCCTTCATCCTCGGCCTCATCCTCAACGCGCCGCTGGCCGTGGCCGACCAGGCGGTGACGGTCATGGATCCGAAGCTGGCCGACCGTGTCCGGACCTGGAGCCTGGCCGAGAACTTCTCCGACTTCGGTCGTGGAATCGTCAGCCTGTCGTCGGTGGCGTTCTTCCTCGGCATCGTGGCCGTCGCGCTCTACATCGCCATGGTGCTCATCGGGCGCCGCCATTGGACGGGCCGCCGCGACGGCGCGAAACTCGGCGTTCATTTCGCGATGCGGGCCCTCGGCCTGGCAGGAATAGCGCTGGGATCGGTGCTCGTCTGCCGGGCGATGGATGTCCGCCAAGACCTCTCCGCCGAGCAGATCAGCTCCCTCTCGGCCGACACCCGCCGGCTCCTGTCGGAGTACAATCCTTCCCGCCCCGTGGAGATCACCGCCTACGTCAGCCCGAGCGTCCCCGAGGAATACACACAGACGCGGCTGACGCTCCTCAACATGCTCCGTCAGTTCGAGCGCCTCGGCCGGGGCAAGGTGAACGTGCAGGTGGTGTCGACGGAGCCGAAGACCGATGCCGCGGCTCTGGCCCGGCAACAGTTCGGCATCGAGCCGGTGAAGGTCATGTCTCGGGTCCGCGGCACCTACCGCGACGAGGACATCTTCCTCGGCTGTGCCTTCACCAGCGGCCTCGAGAAGGTCGTCGTACCGTTCTTCGACAAGGGGACGCCGGTCGAGTACGAGCTCATCCGCTCGATCTCCACCGTGGGCAACGAGGGTCGGAAGCGCCTCGGCGTCCTCACGACCGACGCCGATCTCTTTGGCGGCTTCGACATGATGACCGGCCAGCAGCGTCAACGGCAGGCGATCGTGGATGAGCTCGAGAAGCAGTACGACGTCGTCCAGGTCGATGCCTCGGCGCCGATCACCGAAAAATACGATGTCCTCCTCGCGGTCCAGCCTTCGACCCTCGGTCCCGAACAGATGGCGCATCTCGTCGCCGCGGTGCGGGATGGCCAGCCGGTGGCGATCTTCGAGGATCCGCTCCCCGTGCTCATGACGGGTGTCCCGGGGACCGACCAGCCGCGGCGCGGCCCCGGCGGGCCGATGGCGATGTTCCAGCCGCAGGCCCAACCGAAGGGGGAGATCGGGCTCCTCTGGCAGGTGCTTGGTGCGAAGCCGGCAGCACGCGAGGGACGGCCCGACATGGGGCAGATGGGAGCGGGATCGCTCGTGATCTGGCAGGACTACAACCCCCACCCGAAGCTCCAGATGCCCCATGAGTTCGTCTTCATCGACAACGATCTCGGTATGGGCTCGGGGCTGGCCGATTCGTTCAGCCAAACCAGTGCCGTCACCTCCGGCCTCCAGGAGGTTCTCTTCCCTTTCCCCGGCGCCGTCTCGAGGGATGACACGGCCGATGTCGATTGGACGCCGCTGGTCCAGACGAGCACTCGTTCCGGGACGATCGAGGTCGAGCAAGTGATGCGCAACCGCGGCGACATGGCGCAACTGCAGGTCTTCGAGAAGCAGGGAAAGCAGGCGATGGTGCTGGCGGCCGCGATCGAGCGCCGGCCCCCGGCCGGCTCCGAGGGGGCCGCGGTCAAGGCCGTCATCGTTGCCGACATCGATCTTCTCGATGGCCGGATCTTCGGCCTCCGCAACCGCCCTGACGAGGTCTTCGGGCTCGACTTCGACAACGTCACCTTCGCCCTCAACATCCTCGATTCGCTCGCTGGTGACGACCGGTTCCTCGAGATTCGCAAACGAAAGCCGAAGCACCGCACGCTCGAACGCATCGAGGCGACCGTCGCCGATGCCCGCGAGCAGGCGGACATGGAGCGGCAGAAGTTCATCGAGCAGTGCGACCTTGCCGAGCGGGAGGCCAACGGCCAGCTCGAGAAGGAGGTCGGTGAGTTCGAGCGGAAGATCAAGGATCTCGAGGCCACCGGCGACGCCGATCCCCAAGCCACCATGCAGATGATGCAGCAGTTGGCCGCGAAGCGGGCGCTGGCCCAGCGGCGGCTGGAGACCAAGACCGAGCAGCTCACCCGGCAGCGGGACATCGAGATGGAGAAGGTCGAACGCCAGCTCGGGGGCAAGGTCCGTCAGGAACAGGACCGGCAGAAGTGGCTGGCGGTCCTCCTGCCGCCGATCCCGCCGCTCGTGGTGGCGTTCTTCGTCTACTTCCGACGGCGGGCCCAGGAGCGCGAGGGCGTGGCGAAGACACGGTTGCGGTGAGCGACGACGGCCGGCGGTTCCCGCGACACGAGAGCTGACCGACACGAGAGCCGACCGACACGGGACAGTTCCCCGGAGAGAAGGATCATGGCAGACGACCACAAGGCCCGGAATCATCACGATCGCAGCGACGTCCATCCGCCCCTGCCCGCCGGGGGAGCCGGGGCCAGGGTGCGTCGCCGGGTGGAGGAGGACGCCGGCGGGGTGTCGCGCGGCATCTGGGGGAGAACCTCTCTGTTCCTTCTCGGTGGTGCGGGCATGCTCCTCCTCGGCTGGCTCGCGCAGCCGCGCTATCAGAGCCGTGAGATCAAGCCGGAGGCCGAGCGGATCCTCTTTCCCGAGCTCACCGACGTCCAGAAGGCAGCCAGCCTCGAGGTGGTGAAGTACGACGAGGAACTCGCGACCCTCCAGCCGTTCAAGGTGGTGCAGGCCGGCGGGGTGTGGGTGCTCCCGTCGCATCAAAACTACCCAGCCGACGCCAAGGATCATCTCGCCGCGGCGGCGACAGAATTGGTCGACCTGGAGTCGCTCGACGTGGTCAGTTCATCCGCGGCGGATCACGAGACGTACGGCGTCATCGAGCCCGATCCGGAGAAGATCAAGCCGGGGATGGTGGGGGTTGGCGAGCTCATCGAGATCCGGGATGCCGGCGGCAACAAGCTCGCGCGGCTCGTGGTCGGCAAGGAGGACAAGCGTCCGGGAACGTCCGCGGCCGGGGGAAAGAAGCTCCGCTTCGTGCGGAAGGCCGGGCAGGACCCGGTCTATCGCGTCGAGATCGACACGTCGAAGTTCACGACCCGCTTCGATGATTGGATCGAGAAGGATCTCCTCAAGCTCTCGCCTTGGGACGTGCGGCGGGCCGTCCTCGACGACTACTCGCTCGGCGCGGTCGAGTCGGGGGGAAGGATCCGAGTCGAGCAAAACCGCAAGGATCGGATCGAGGTCGCGTACGACGACAAGGATCAGCGATGGACGCTCGCCAGACTCGATGCCTTCGGTGGTGGGGCCGAGGCGAAGCTCGAGACTCTCGGTGAGGCCGAGGAACTCGCATCGCCGCGGCTCAATGATCTCCGCAACGCCTTGGGCGACCTGAAGATCGTCGACGTCGTCCGCAAGCCGGCCGGATTGTCGGCCGAACTCAAGGCCGAGGAGAAGTTCACCGCCGACGAGGAGGCGGTCCGCTCTATGCAGCAGCGAGGCTTTCTGCCGCTGAAGTCGGGGGACATCCTCTCGACCGATGGCGAGACGATCGTCGGCATGAAGGATGGGGTCGAGTACGTCCTCCGCTTCGGTGCCGGTACCTCCGTTGGTACCGGCAGCGGCGAGGACGTGGCCGCCGACGATGCCACAGGGCGGTATCTCCTCGTCATGGCCCGGTTCAACGAGAGCCTCCTCGAGAAGCCAGTGCTCGAAGAGCTTCCGGGGGACGCACCGGCGACGGAGGGAGCCGCAGCCGAGGGGGGAGAGAAGGTGGCCGCCGATCAGCTCAAGGCGGCCGATGAAGCCGAGGCGAAGGCCCAGGCGGCGCTCGAGGCCCGCCGCGCCGTGGAACGCGAGAACCGGCGTCGTCAAGACGACTACGACGCGAAGGTGAAGGCGGCCCAGCGCCGCGTCCGCGACTTGAATGCCCGGTTTGCCGACTGGTACTACATCGTGCCGACGAAGGAATACGCGAAGATTCACCTCAATCGTGCCGCCGTCGTGCAGCCGAAGGGGACCGACGCCGCCGACGCCGGGCGGCCGGGCGGAGGATTGCCGTTCGGTGCCGGCGGGGGAGCGCCCTTTGGACCGCCAAGACCCCGCCCCGCGTCGTCGCCCCCGCCCGCCGCGCCGACGCCCGAGCCGGCCGCGGCGCCAGAAGCTCCGACCGGCGACGCGCCGGTTGAGGTAGACGCGCTGCCGGCAGCCGATTCCACCATCGACGGCGTTACGGCCCCGCCGGCTCCGGCGTCGGGAGAAGCGCCGCCGGCTCCTGTCGGGGACGGGGCCTCTCCGGTAGCCGATCCCGCGCCTCTGCCCGCCGAACCGGCCAAGCCCGATGTCCCTGCCGATGTGCCGGTGCCCCCCGCGTCATCGGAGCCCGTGCCAGAGGCGGGATCGTGATGTCTGAGATCCTCACCGCGCCCCGAGCCTCGCGGTTCGGTCGGACCACCGGCTTCCGTCTTGTCGGGGTCGGCCATGCCGTTCCCGACGAAGTCGTCACCAACGAGGATCTCGCCCGGCTGGGCTGCGATGCGCAGTGGATTCTCGAGCGGACCGGGATCCGCGAGCGTCGCCATGCCCCGGCCTGGATGGCCACGAGCGACCTGGCGACGGCGGCCGGGCGCGATCTGTTCCGCAATTCGGGAGTCGCTCCTGGGGATGTCGACCTCCTCGTCCTCGGGACTTTCACGCCCGACATGTCGATCCCATCGACCGCCTGCATCGTCCAAGAGGGGCTCGGCATCGAGGCGCCGGCAATGGATGTCACGGCGGCCTGCGCCGGCTTCGTCTATGCCCTCGTGACCGCGGCCCAGTTCGTCGGCTGCGGGACGAGCCGGCAGGCGCTCGTGATCGGCGCCGATACCAACTCCCGCGTCGTCGATCCCGAGGACGTCAAGACCTGGCCCCTGTTCGGGGACGGGGCGGGGGCGGTGCTCTTGGAGCGAATCGAGAATCCGGCCGAGGGCGGGGAACGGGGGCTCCTCTCGTTCTCGCTCGGCGCCGATGGTCGTGGATCCGGGCTTCTTGTCTGCCCGATGAGTGGCTCGAGGCAGCCAGTGACCGCCGAGGGAATGGCGCGGCGCGAGCAGTACATGCGGATGGATGGGCGGGCCGTCTTCAAGTGGGCGATCCGCCTGGCCGAGGAGAATCTCCGCGCTGTCATCAAGGCCGCCGGCCTGACGCTCGACGACATCGACTGCTTCGTTCTCCACCAGGCCAATCTGCGGATCATCGATGCGACTCGGGCTGCCCTCGGTGTGTCAGCCGATCGGTTCGCGGTCAACATCGACCGCTACGGCAACACGTCGAGCGGTTCGATCCCGTTGGCGATCGACGAGGCCTGGCGCGAGGGGCGCGTCGGGCCTGGAAGCACGATCGCCGTGTGCGGGTTCGGCGGCGGCTTGGCCTGGGGCAGCGCCGTCTGGCGGCTCTGACGGGCCGGCCGTGGTCCCCGCCTCACCTCTGCTTTCTATGCCCTGCTCCAGTTCCCCTCCCGCCCCCCAAGACCCTCCCAGCAATCAGGACTCTTCCCGATGGTGAACACCGAGCGGACCGACGGCGCCTTGAAGGTCCGGGGTGAAGTCGCCGAGGGGGATACCTGGGATCTCGCCAGCCTTTTTTCTTCCGATGGCGCGTGGGAGGCGGCGCTGGCGGCGTGGGAGGGGACGATCCCCGGATTCGTGGCTTTCGCCGGCACGCTCGGCCGGTCGCCGGAAGACCTCGCCGCCTGCCTCGCCTATGACGTCGCGGTCGATCGAACGGGGGACCGCCTCGGCACCTACGCGCATCTGCGGGCCAGCGAGGATCAGGGGGCGCCGGAGCCCCAGCGGATGGTGGGCCGCTTTCAGCATGTCGCCACGTCGTTTGCTGAGAAGACGAGCTTCCTCCGCCCCGAGATCCTCGCCATCCCGGCAGAGACCCTCGATGCCTGGATCGCGCTGCCGATCCTGGCGCCCTACCGGATCGGCATCGAGCGTCTCGTCCGCACCCGTCCGCACGTCCTCTCCGAGCGCGAGGAGAAGCTGCTTGCCATGCAGGGGACCTTCGCCGGGACCGCCGCGAAGGTCTTCCGGCAACTCACCGACACGGACATGAAGTTTGGCTCGGTCGTCGATGGCAAGGGAAGGTCGTCGGAGCTCTCCAACGCCACCTTCACGACGTTTCTCCTCGACGCCGACCGCGGTGTGAGGAAGACGGCCTTCCACCAGCTTTACGACGAGTATGCCGCCCACGCCAACACGCTTGCCGCCGCCCTCTCGGGATCGGTGGAACGGGACGTCTACGCCGCCCGCGTCCGCAACCATCCCACTGCCGTCGGCGCCGCGCTGTTCAATGACAACATCCCGGTGGCGGTGTACGACCAGCTCGTCGCCGCCGTCCGCGCGCACCTCCCCGCCGTCCACCGCTACTACGATCTTCGTCGCCGCCTCCTCGGCCTCGACGAGATCCATCAGTACGACTGCTACGTTCCTCTCGCCCAGGATGTGCCCCTGCAGCACACCTGGAACGAGGCGGTGGGGCTCATCGTCGAAGCCCTCGAGCCGCTCGGCGCCGACTACGGCCGCCGGCTCGAGGCGGGCTTGAGGGGGCGCTGGTGCGACCGCTACCCGAACGCCGGCAAGCAGTCGGGGGCCTTCAGCTCCGGCACCTACGACTCCGATCCCTACATCCTCATGAACTTCCAAGAGGAGGGGATCGAGCACGTATTCACGCTCGCCCACGAGGCGGGGCACTCGATGCACACCCGCCTCTCCGCCGAGGCGCAGCCCTACCAACTTGCCGGCTACACGATCTTCGTCGCCGAGGTGGCCAGCACGTTCAACGAGCAACTCCTCGCCCGTTCGCTGCTGGCCAAAGCGCGGACGCCGCGCGAGCGGGCGGCGATCCTCGCCCGGGAGATCGACGGCATCCGGGCGACGATCGTCCGGCAGACGATGTTTGCGGAGTTCGAGCGGCTCACGCACGCCTCGGCCGAGGCCGGCCAGCCGTTGACCCTGGAACGCATCCGGGGCCTCTATCGGGGGCTGCTCGATGCCTATTTCGGGTCGGCGTTTGTCGTCGACGATCAGCTGGAGCTCGAGTGCTTGCGGATCCCACACTTCTACAGCGCGTTCTATGTCTACAAGTACGCCACCGGGCTGTCGGCTGCGATCGCCTTGGCCGATCGGGTGGCGAGCGGTGGGCAGGCGGAACTCGACGCCTATCTCAGCTTTCTCCGTGGTGGCTGCTCGCGATGGTCGCTGGAGCTCCTCCGGGATGCTGGCGTCGATCTCGAGCGGCCGGAGCCGGTCGCCACGGCGCTGACGAGGTTTGCCTCCCTCGTCGATGAGCTGGAGCAGACGCTCTGCGGTTGAATGGCCGGCCGACGTGCGTGGTACACTCCGCTCCCAATCCGGAGTTTCTGCCGCTGATGCCCACCCCCGACACCGCGCCCCCCGGGCCGGTCGATCCGTTCGCGTCATACCGCGTTCCCGCGGGATCTCACGACGAGTTCTCCACGGCCGGTGAGCCGCGCCCCCACTGGCGGCGGCTGGCGTCGATCCTCCGCCACTGGGATCCAGCGGAGCTCTCCGAACGCTGGGAGCAGGCGCGGCGGCTGATCCGGGACAACGGCGTCACCTACAACATCCACGACGATACCCAAGGGGATCAGCGGCCCTGGGTACTCGATCCGATCCCGTTGGTGATCGCGGCCGACGATTGGCAGGGGATCGAAGCGGGGATCCGCCAGCGTTTGCGGGTTCTCGATGCTCTCCTTGCCGACCTCTACGGCCCGCAGCATCTGCTCAAGGAGGGGGTGGTGCCCGCCGATCTCGTCCTCGGCCATCCGGCATTTCTCCGTTGCTGCCACGGCATCAATCTGCCCGGGGGGCGTCACCTCCATCTCCACGCCTCCGTTCTCGCCCGCCACGGCGATGGCCGTTGGCATGTCCTCGGCGATCGCACCGGCGTGCCGCACGGGCTCGGTTACGCGCTCGAGAACCGACTCGTCGTCTCGCGCCTTCTCCCGGCGGCGTTCCACGAGTCGCACGTGGAGCGACTGGCGCCGTTCTTCATCGGGTTGCGGTCGATGCTCCGCGCCCTCGACACCGGGCGCGACGTCCCACGGATCGCGCTGTTCAGCCCCGGGCCGTCGAGCGCCACGTGGTTTGAGGATGCCTACCTCGCCCGCTACCTGGGTCTGCCGCTGGTCGAGGGGGGTGATCTCGCCGTCCGCGAGGACCGGGCCTGCCTGAAGACACTCGGTGGCCTCGTGCCGATCGACGTCCTCCTCCGTCGTGTCTTCGACCGTGAATGTGATCCACTTGAATTGGACAGCGGAGCGCTGGCCGGCACCCCGGGGCTCGTGCAGGCCGTGCGCGGTGGCCGCGTGGCCCTGGCCAATCCCCTTGGCAGCGCGCTGGTGGAGTCGCCCGGATTCATGGGGTACATCCCCGCTGTTGCCCGGCGTCTCTTCGGTGAGGAGTTGCTCCTTCCATCGCCGCAGTCGTGGTGGTGTGGCCGCCCTGACGGTCTCTCCCATGTCCTTACCCGATTGGATGACCTTGTCATCGAGCCGGTTGTCACGATTCCGGGGGGGCCCAAGCGGTATGTGCCGCGACTCCTCGACGCCGCCGGACGCACCGCCCTGGTGGATCGGATCCGGGCCCGACCGGGGGACTGGGTGGGGAGGGAAGTCATCGAGCGGTCGGTCGCCCCGTGCTGGGATGGCGGGCGGGTCGTGGCCGCGCCGGTCGTCCTCCGGCTGTTCTCGGCGGCGACCCCCGAAGGGCCGATCGTGATGCCGGGGGGATTGGCCCGTCTCACGCTTCGCGGGGGCGGAGCGGGGGAGTTGGCGATGTTCTCCGGGCAGGGATCGAAGGATGTGTGGGTCTTGTCCCCGGGGCCCGTGCAGCCGGTTTCGCTGCTGCCGCCCCCCGGCCAGCCGGTGCCACTGCGGCGCAGCGGCAACGATCTCCCCAGCCGCGTCGCCGATCATCTCCACTGGCTCGGCCGGCATGTCGAGCGGGCCGAATCGGCCGCACGACTCCTCCGCACGGTGTCGGCGCGGGTCGCCTCGGAGAGCACGCTCGAAAGCTCGTCGGCCGTCGCCCGACTGCTGGCCACGCTCTCCGAGCCCCCGGTCGTCCGGCCTGAGTGGCAGGAGCCGGGCCGGCCGGAAACGCCCGCGGAGATCGCCGCCGAGGTGCAGTCGCTGGTGTTCGACGAGTCGCGTCCCACGAGCGTGGCGGCCTCGATCCGTGCAATGTGGCAGATGGCCAGCGTCGTCCGCGATCGGATCTCGATCGATTCTTGGAAGATCCTCTCCCGGCTCCGCCGCGACGGGCTGGCCGACCTCCGCGCCGGGGTCGGCGGGGCTCCGGTCGTCTTTGTCCATGATGGGGACGTCCTCTCGTTCCTCGACATGCTGATCCTCGACTTCTCCGCCTTTGCCGGCCTCGGCACCGAGAGCATGACGCGCGGGCCCGGCTGGAGATTCCTCGACATGGGCCGCCGCCTCGAGCGGGCCACCGGCATGGTCCATCTCCTCCGTAGCACCGTCGTCACGGCGCGGGCCGACGAGCAACGGATCGACGAGATGCTCCTGGAGATCGCCGACAGCTCGATGACCTATCGCAACCGCTACCTCGGCACGCTCCAAGCCGCCCCGCTTGTCGATCTCCTCCTCACCGACGAGACGAATCCCCGTAGCATCGGATTCCAGGTGGCGGCGCTCGATGCCCATGTCGAAGCGCTCCCCCGCGACGTCGGCTCGCCAGTCCTCGCCGACGAGCAGCGGGCCGCGATGGCGGCGACGGGGCTGCTCCGTCTGGCCGATGTCTCGGCGCTGGTCGTCCCCGACTCCGACGGGGCTCGCGGGCAGCTCGATCGGTTGCTCGTGCGCCTCGACGGGCACCTTCGCGATCTCTCGGTCGCCATCACCCACCGTTATCTTGTTCATGCCATGCCGCGCCGGCGTCTCGGCGACCTGATGGAGTCGAGCGATGCCAGTGAATGATGTCATCCCCCAGGTGGTCGTCGTCGGCCGTCCGAACGTGGGGAAATCGAGCCTGTTCAACTGGCTGATCGAGAAGCGGATCGCCATCGAGGATCCGACGGCCGGCGTCACCCGAGATCGCCTCGTCCAGCGGGTGAGCCTCGAAGACCGGGTCTTCGATCTCGTCGACACCGGCGGGATGGGGTTCGACGATCCCGACGGCCTCACCACCCAGATCGATGCCCAGATCGCCTCGGGTCTCACCTCCGCCGCCTTGATCGTGTTCGTCGTCGAGGTCCGCAGCGGCCTCCTACCGGCCGACCGCGAAGTGGCCCGCCGGGTGCGATTGACCGGGGCGCCTGTCCTGCTGGTTGCCAACAAGGCCGACGACACGAAGTACGACCTCCTCGCCCATGATTTCGACGAGCTCGGCTTCGGCGAGCCGCTGATCGTCAGCGTCCGGCAAAACCGCAACCGCGCCGAACTCGTCGACGAGATCGTCGCGCATCTCCCCGAGGCTTGGCCCGAGGAGGCCGAGGGGGCGGCGCTTCCGGAGATGAAGTTGGCGATCGTCGGTCGCCGCAACGTGGGGAAGAGCACCTTCACCAACGCCCTGGCCCACGAGGAGCGGGTGATCACGAGCCCCATCGCCGGCACCACGCGCGACAGCATCGACGTCCGCTTCGAGGTCGACGGCCACTCGTTCCTGGCCATCGACACGCCCGGCCTGCGGCGAACGAAGAGCCGGACGACCGATCTCGACTTCTACTCCACCCACCGCGCCGAACGGAGCATCCGCAGGGCCGACGTCGTGCTCCTGTTCCTCGATGCCTCCGAGCCGATCGGACGCGTCGACAAGCAACTCGTCGACACGATCCTCGAGGAGGCCAAGCCGGTCGTGTTCGTGATCAACAAGTGGGATCTCTATGCCGGCGAGGTCGACCGCAAAGAATGGGACGACTACCTCCGCGAGACGTTCCGCTCGATGCCGTGGGCGCCAGTCGAGTTTACCACGGCGACGTCGGGTCGAAACGTGAAGGCGGTCGTCGACACCGCGCAGCGGCTGTTCCGGCAGAGCAGCACCCGCATCCCCACCGCGAAGCTCAACACGGTCATCCGCACCGCCGTCGAGACGAACCATCCCCCCGCAGACGGTCGTGGTCGTCCGATCCGGATCTACTACGCCACGCAGGTCGAGGTGAATCCGCCGACGATCGTCCTCTCCACCAGCGACGCCCGCGGCATCACCGAGCCCTACAAGCGTTACCTCGTGAATTCCCTGCGGCAGACGACCTTCCTGAAAGAAGTTCCGATCCGCCTCTTTGTCCGAGGTCGCGGCTCGGAGACGGCCTCGGAGGAGTGACCCCGGCCCCCGTTTCCCCGCCGCTGTCGGCAGGGTATCCTTTCGGTTCGTCTTTGGAAGTTTCCCCCCCGGTCAGGAGTTCCCCTGCGATGAGCGCACCCGTCCGCCCAGGCACCCCCACGAGCCCCTTCTCCCGCCGTGATGTCCTCAAGGTCGCCGGTGCGATCGGTGGCACCCTCGCCGCGGCGCAGGGCGTGCACGCTCAAAATCCCTCGAGCGACGTCATCCGCATCGGGCTCATCGGCGCCGGCGGCCGCGGCACCGGTGCCCTCCAGCAGTCGCTCTCCGTGCCGGGTTCGAACGTCAAGCTGACCGCCATCGGCGACGCCTTCGGCGATCGCATCGACGGTGCCCTCCGCGCCGTCGAGGAGATGAAGGACAAGATCGAGTGCCCCGAGGATCGGCGCTTCCAGGGGCTCGACGCCTACAAGCAGGTGCTCGATCACTGTGACATGGTGATTCTCGCCACGCCCCCCGGATTCCGGCCGTTCCACTTCCAGGAGGCGGTGAAGGCGGGGAAGCACGTCTTCATGGAGAAGCCGGTGTGCGTCGACAGCTTCGGCGCGCAGGTCTGTCTGACGGCGGCGAAGATGGCCGACGAGAAGAAGCTCAAGGTGGCCGTGGGCCTCCAGCGCCGCTATGAGAACCGCTACCGCGAGACGGTGAAGCAGATCCGCGAGGGCCTCGCCGGCGACATCATCGGTGGGCAGGTCTACTGGAACGGTGGCGGCATCTGGTACCGCAACCGCCAGCCGAATCAGACCGAGATGCAGTTTCAGGTCAACAACTGGTACCACTTCAACTGGCTCTCCGGCGATCATGTCTGCGAGCAGCACGTCCACAACATCGACGTCGCCAACTGGTTCCTCGACAAGATCCCGGAGTCGGCCTACGGCACCGGCGGCAAGCAGAATCGGGTGCCGGGGCAACCGAGCGAGATCTATGACCACCACTGCGTGAACTTCGTCTATCCCGGCGGCGTGCGGATCGCCAGCCAGTGTCGGCAGTTCCCCGGCGGCGACGGTCGGGTCGACGAGTTCTTCCAGGGCACGAAAGCACAGGTCCGGATCGGCGAGATCACCGACTACGCCGGCAAGGTGTTGTGGAAGTTCCAGGGGGAGAATCCGAACCCCTACCAGATCGAGCACGACGAGCTTCAGGCGGCGATCCGCAATGACACGCCGCTCAACAACGCCTACTACGGCACGACGTCGAGCTTCGCGGCCTGCCTCGCCCGGTATGCCACCTATTCGGGCAAGGAAGTCAGCTTCAAGGAGATGATGGACCGCAACATCCGCACGATGCCGGAGAACATGTCTTGGGATGCCGAGCCGCCGGTCATGCCGGACAAGGATGGCAACTACAAGCTGCCGATGCCGGCTGATTACAAGCTTGCCTGACCCGTGTCCTCCCCTGAGGCCCTCGGGCCTGAGGGCCTCACGGATCGTTCACCTGCGACCGCCGGGGTTGGAGCCCCGGCGGTCGCTCTGTTCCTGTCCCTTGTGTTCCTGTCGCTTGTGTTCCTGTCCCTCGAATGCCCCATCCCGGAGTCGATCCTGCCATGATCGTCGGAGTGCCGAAGGAGACGAAGAAGGACGAATACCGGGTGGCGATGCTCCCGGTGGGCGTCGAGGAGCTGGTGCGGGCCGGCCACGCCGTGATCGTCGAGCGCACCGCGGGAGCCGGGTCGGGGCTCCCCGACGAGGCCTACGAAGCGTGCGGGGCGAGGCTCGTCGACACGGCCGCCGAGGTGTTTGCCTTGGCCGAGCTGATCGTCAAGGTGAAGGAGCCACAGAGGCCCGAATTGAGTCTGCTACGCCGTGGGCAGGTGCTGTTCACCTACTTCCACTTCGCTGCCGACCGGGGGCTGACGGAGGGCTTCCTGGCGACCGGCGCCACGGCGGTGGCCTACGAAACGCTTCGCGACGATCGTGGCCGGTTGCCCTTGCTCGTGCCGATGAGCGAGGTGGCGGGGCGGATGAGCATCCAGGAGGGGGCGAAGTATCTCGAGAAGCCGCAGATGGGGCGGGGCATCCTCTTGGGCGGTGTGCCTGGGGTGGCGCCGGCGCACGTCACCGTGCTCGGAGCGGGTACCGTCGGGGCGAATGCCGCCAAGGTAGCGGCCGGCTTCGGTGCCAACGTCGGCCTTCTCGACACGAATCTCGAACGGCTCCGGTATCTCGACGACGTCTGTGCGCCCAACGTCGACGTCCTCTTCTCCGATCGGCACACCATCCGCGAGCAGCTCCGCCGAGCCGACCTCGTCATCGGCAGCGTGTTGATCCCCGGAGCCAGAGCGCCGCATCTGGTCGAGCGCGACGATCTCAAGCTCATGAAGCCGGGGGCGGTGATCATCGACGTGGCCATCGATCAGGGAGGGTGCGTGGCTACGAGCCGACCGACGACGCACGCCGAGCCGACGTACGTGGTCGACGACGTCGTCCATTACTGCGTCACGAACATGCCGGGCGCCGTGGGGCGGACAAGCACCTACGCGTTGTGCAACGCCACGCTGCCCTATGTCCTCGAGCTGGCCCGGGATGGCGTCGGCGGGGCGGCACGGCGGAGCAGCACGATCCGATCGGCCGTCAACGTCTGGCGGGGAGAGCTCGTGCAGCCGGCGGTCGCAGCCGCGTTCGGCCTTCCCTGCGCCGAGCCGCGGTTCGACGGCTGAGCATCGTCAGATTCGGCCAACGGTCCACATCCAGCCACGGAGAAAGCGATGAATCCACAACAGGGAACGGCGCCGGTGTCGGTGCGCTGGGTGGGGGGGCATGACGGCCACTTGGAGCTCCTCGATCAGACGCGACTCCCCGGGGAGGTCGCCTGGGTGGAGTGCCGCGATGTGCCGACGGTGATCGAGGCGATCCGCAGCCTCCGGGTGCGTGGGGCGCC
>Ga0164295_10001948_pt1 | contig 17160 bp, 15 predicted proteins | sample GEODES006metaG_FD_111798 | JGI IMG/M metagenome (GOLD analysis project Ga0164295, IMG submission 111798) | Oligotrophic lake water microbial communities from Sparkling Lake, Wisconsin, USA - GEODES006 metaG | ecosystem: Environmental > Aquatic > Freshwater > Lake | place: USA: Sparkling Lake... | reverse complement strand
GCCAGCCCAGAGTAACCAGAGTGGCGGTGTTCGATCGGTAGAAATAACAAGTGCAGCAGGCAGAAGTGCGAAGGCCAGCGCGTAAGGTATTGGTGAGAATGCGGTTGGTTTTAAATAGAAGTTATAGGAAACACCGATGCCAATTCCAAGAATTGAAATTGAGCCCGCTTTTAAACCTAAAGGGCCGAGAAGGTTAACAATCATTGCGATTGGTAAAACGATAAAGATTGCACGCTTTAGTTCAGCTGGTTTTAGTGAGCCAATGACTAGTGGTTTGCTGTTTCGGTTATGTTTCAGATCATCACGGAAGTCGTATAGGTCATTTGTCCAACCAACGATTAATTGCCCAAGGAATATTCCGAATGCGATGACGAGGGCTGGACCTTCCCACCAGAGTTGGGTGGCAAGTAAAAAGGTAACCGTAGTTACAAGAGCGGTTGGACCAAAGTGAGATGCAATTAGATAACCTCTAATTTTGCCCATAGCTAAGAATAAATGATTAACAGTTTTAAAGTATCCACAATCGTGGTAAGAAAAACTTTTTCCAATTACCTATCGGGTTAGTTTTCGCCTGCCCGTTTCTTTCTCGAAGCATGTGAGCACGCTCGCCAGCGTTCGTCTCACTTGCTTTCCCTGCACTTGGCAGGGAATATCGAGAGAGGAGCACGTTATGGATTATGGAAACTGGATCGCCTTGTTGGCGATATTCGCAAATTTAATGATTTCGATTGTTAAATTGCGAAAAGCTCACCCAGAAGATGAGTGAGCCCAGTTCGACCAAATCCCTCTAACGAAGGGTAGGTGGCTCGGGAAGAAATTCCCGGACCATCTAGAGAAAGATTACCCCAAACAAAACAAATTGAGGAAGAAAATCTTGCAAAATCGCTAACTCCTTTAAGTTACTTATTTGAGCTTTGGCGCTTCGATCACATTCTGTAATTTAGGTTCTTCAGTTGGAATACGTTCTTCTAGACCTGCAATTTCTTTCATCACGCGATCAATTCCGTCGTTCACATGGATTAGGGCAAACGCAAGAAAGCGATTGAATTCTTCGCCTACATCTTTATCAAATAAAATTCCAGAAGATTTCTTACGATTTGAAACGTGGAAAATAAAATCGCCACCATCTGGACTTGCGCCAGCGCCCATCCACTTATCAAATCGCCATTCCGCGGTATTGGTGCTCCCGTTGAAAACTAAGCGGTCGGTTGTTAAATAAACTTGACCAATATCTTTATAGATTTGGATTTCTTCACCTGGTACGAAAGTTCCACGTTGAGCGCCGACTCGGTAACGGACGCCAGCACCAATAGGAATGCTTAAGCCTTGGCTCGATCCAACGTACTGTCCAGCTGTGCGGCCGGCTTCGTGAAACTGACCGATACCCGCCCAAATAACAATTTCACCCGACTTTGTAACCATCTCATGGTTCTCGGAATCTTCGCCATCTTGCACGCCGATGAATGCCGCTTTTAATTTAGCGAGAGTTGCGACATCTTCAGACCACTCTTTATGCAAGCGCGCGACTTCGAGTTTGGCTTTCTTGCCTTCGCGATCACCGAATAAGTCGTTAAAAAATCCCATTAGATTGGAAGCCCAAGTTGTTTGCGAAAATTAAGGGAATCCCAAGCATCGAATCCTGAAACAACTTGGCCATTTTCGATTTGATCAATGCTTACGCCATCAACCGATACCTTCTTATTAGAAGGTGGCATACCTTCTAGTTCGCCAGTTTGTGTTCCGGTTAAGTGCCACTTGGTAACGACTTGATTTCCTTCAACGATTACATCATCGATGCGAAAATTAATATCTGGAAATGCGCTCTGCCATTCGCGCCACTTAGTTCTAAAACTTTCGCGCCCAGTTCCGAATTGGGGGTCGTTGCCAAATGTATCTGCAGAAATAAATCTATCAATCGCACTTTCATCGCCCTGGTTCCAGATTTGCTCGAAAAAGTCCTTAGCTATTTGGCGGATTGCATCGTTGGAATTTCCATCGGTTGAGTTTTGATTCATGTAGTAATTATGGTGCTAACGCGCTGATTCCAATAGATATTACTTATTTGAGTGAAAAAATTGCGTCAACCTCAACAGGGCTGTTTAGAGGAAGGGATTTCACTCCGATTGCGGTTCTGGTGTGGCTTCCGCTGGTAGGACCGAATACATCAAGAATCACTTGACTTGCTCCGTGGGCCACTAAATGCTGATCCGAGAAGTCATCAGCGCTTGCGACATAAATTCCTAGACGTGCAACATAGTTTATTTTATCGAGAGAACCCAGTGCGCTCTTTACAGACTCTAAAATATTTATTGCACACTGCCATGCGCATTGCTGAGAAAGCTTTAAATCTACTTCACGGCCGACAAGCCCAGTAGCAATCATAGTTTCGCCGATTCGCGCTACTTGGCCTGAAGCATAAAAAGAATTGTCTAAATTACGAATAGGCGCTAACGAAACATTAAAAGTAGCTGGGGCTGTTTTGCTTAGATCTAGTAAGTTTTGATCAAAACTCATTGAATTACCTTTCAAGATAGATTGTTAGTCGAATGTAATTAAACCGCGGCCTGCGCCACCTTTTGCAAGAACTTCGAAAGCCTCGTTTGATTGATTAATTCTATAGTTTCCAGTGACGAGAGAGTCGAGATCTAACTTGCCAGCAAGATATAGCTCAATGAGCATCGGAAATTCAACATGGGGATTTGATGAGCCATATTTGCTGCCTCGGATACCACGTTCTTTTCCTAAAATAAATATTGGATCCAAATCAAGAACGGCGCCGTTTGGTGGAGCACCAAGAATAATCATGGTTCCTCCAGCACCAAGAATTTCCACACCATTTTGCATGGCTTTTGTACTACCAACCGCAGCAATTGAATAGTTCACACCGCGAGGACAAATCTTAAGTGTTTCTTCAACAACATTAGTTTTTGCAGCATTTATGAGATGGGTTGCACCGAATTTTTGTGCCATTTTTAGCGCTGAATCAGATGTATCAATGGCAATAATTGGGTATGCACCAGCAACTCGTGCCCCTTGAACTGCATTGAGTCCCACTCCTCCACAACCAACAATTGCAACTGATTCTCCTGGACGTGCACCAGCAGCATTTGTCACAGCGCCAAAACCAGTTGTTACAGAACATCCAATTAGCGCGGCCTTATCTAATGGCATGTCTTTGCGGATTTTAATCGCTGAACTCTCTGGAACAACTGTGTAGGGAGCATATGTAGCTGGCCCATAATGCAAAACTGGTTCGCCTGTATCTGCGATTTTAAATCTTTGAGTGTTGTCAAGTAGCGCACCAAATGGCGACGGTGCCCAACAATGTGCGGGCTTTCCATCTCGGCAAGGAGGACAGGTTCCGCAGTTTAAGAGCCAAGAGATAATGACATGATCTCCTGGTACGAGTGTGGTAACTCCACTACCAACTGATTCGACAACTCCTGAACCTTCGTCACCCAAGATCATTGGCATTGGAGTTGCATGCGATCCGTCATATGCATGCAGACATGAATGGCAGACACCAGATGCGAACATTTTGACGCGAACTTCACCAGCACGCGGATCTTCTACTAAAACTTTTGTCATCGGCATTTCTTTATTCGCCGCTACGAGAACTGGGACATTTACAAGTAGTTCCATGCAAGATTCTCCTAAGTTCAAAAGGTTTTATAAACCGCTAATCTCTTTGGAAAGCGTATACAGGTAACTGGCGCCAATTCAAGAACTATCTTGAAATATCTCCTGGCAAATCTCGAATTTTTTACTATGTGAAAACTTTGCCATATTCAGCGAGGCAAGAATGGCATATGATTTGAAAATGGAGGCAGGAAGAGTAGAAAGGAGGACTTGATGACTCTCGATGAGCGTAATGAGTTGAGTAATACCGTTATGGTGATTACAGGTGCGGGTCGTGGAATCGGTAAGGAAATCGCTAAATTGGCGAGCAGCGTTGGAGCTCAAGTCGCCCTATTGGATATAAATGTTAAGAATTTAACTAAGACTGTTGATGAGATTGATGCTTTAAATGGCCGCGCAAAAGGTTATCCCGTTGACCTATCATCGGAAGCCGAAATAAATTCGGTTATAGATTCCATTGAAGCCGAATATGGAAGAATTGACTGTCTTGTGAATAACGCAATGTCTGTCGGTGCGGAAGATTTCTTGAAAACCTCACTTGAAGATTGGGAATTCCAAATCAATGTAACTCTGACCGCTGCATTTCTAAATATAAAGAGAGTGCTTCCAGGAATGATCGAAAGAGGCGCCGGTAACATAATCAATATTGGGTCAGTAAATGCAAAGACGATGGTAGGAAGTGATGCGTATTCTGTGGCAAAAGCTGGCCTTCATGCATTGACTCGCGCAGTTGCTGTGCGATACGGACCAAGTGGGATTCGATGTAACAGTGTTATGCCTGGAAGTATCGCAACAGATGTTTGGTTGCAACGTGCTGAGCGGAATCCAAAAGTATTCCAGGATTTAAAGCCTTGGTATCCACGCGGTCGCATCGGTACACCAACTGATATTGCTGAAGCCGTTGTCTTTCTCGCCTCTTCACGTTCTGATTGGATGACGGGAACTGAGATGGTTGTTGATGGTGGACTTACTGCCGGACTTGCTCCTATGCTCAAAACAATTGAAGCTTCGGAATAGCGATAATGAATGACTCAACCTTTACGATTCGCGGCGCTGTCGCGATGGATGGAACCGGTTCTAAATCAACTCGCTCTGATTTGATTATAAAAGATGGAATAATTAGTAAATTCGGAGCCATACTAAAAGGTGAAGAAGAAGGAAAGATTATTGATGGCTCGGGGCTTACTGTTTCTCCTGGGTTTATCGATCTTCATTCGCACTCAGATTTGGCTGTTATTACCGATAAAGAACACCTCTCTAAGGTCACTCAGGGCGTAACTACAGAAGTAGTAGGTCAAGATGGCCTGAGTTATGTACCGTCAAACGAAGAGACGTTAAGTATTCTTCGCGAACAACTTTACGGTTGGAATGGTGAACCCGCAGGCCTATCTTGGAATTTTCGTTCAGTTGCAGATTATTTATCGATAGTTGATCAAGGCGCCCCCGTTAATGTCGCATATCTAATTCCACATGGAAGTGTTCGAATGCTTGTTAGAGGCAATGTTGCAGGTCTAGCGAGCAAAGAAGAACTTAGCAAAATGTCAGAAATAGTTGAGCAAGGAATGCAGCAAGGCGCAGTTGGGTTATCTGCTGGATTAACTTACACACCCGCTATGTATGCCGATGATGCCGAGATAATTGAATTGTGTCGAGTAGTTGCGAAGTATTCTGGATTCTACGCACCTCATCATCGAAATTATGGTGCGCAATTTCTTACCGCAGTGGATGACTGCATAGAAATAGCAAGAGCATCTAAAGCAGCGCTTCACTTGACGCACTGTCATATGAGCGCACCAGTGAACCACGATAGAACAGATCTTTTGTTTGATCGACTTTCTCGCGCTGAATTAGAGGGTATCGATGTCACTTTAGATAGCTATCCATATCTAGCTGGATCTACCTACCTACACGCAATGCTTCCATCTTGGATTCAAGATGGGGGTAATGACGCAATGCGATCTCGCCTAGCGCAACCGGAAATGAGAGCAAAAGCAATTCATGAATTAACAGTTTCTGGTAGCGATGGAAATCAAGGCGGAACCATGAACTGGGAAATTATAAAAATTGCTGGTGTTCAAAGAGCCGAAAGTTTGAAACTAGTTGGCCTGTCGATAGTGGAAGCAGCGAAAATAACTGGGAAGGATCCAGTAAATTTCTATCTAGATTTTCTTGTTGGCGAAGATTTTCGGGCCTCTTGCGTAATATTTGCGGGTCATGAAGGAAATATGCGATCGATTATGGCTCACCCCCGTCATATGGCCGGAAGCGACGGAATCTTGATGGGCAACAGGCCACATCCACGTGCATATGGAACTTTTGCGCGCTATCTGGGGCACTATGCCCGAGAAGAAAAAGTTTTTTCAATGGAAGAAGCGGTTGCGCATATGACCGGTAGATCTGCCGCGCGCCTTTCGTTAAAAGATAGAGGCCTACTTAAAGCCGGCTTTAAAGCCGATTTAGTTCTCTTTGATGCAGAAAGTGTTTTAGACCTTTCAACATACGAGTCCCCTCGAACTGCGGCACGGGGATTTGAATCAGTCTGGATTGATGGCGTTAAAACTTTAAGCAATGGTCAACGAACTTCTCGCCTTCCAGGAAAAGCTATTCGCTCTAACGCAAAGGCAAAATAACCGATGACTGTGGAATCTTTGGATTTCTCAATTTCTGGCCTAATTTATGACGGATTAGGAAATCCCCCTAAAGCAGGAATTATCGGAATTCGCGATGGCTTAATTGTTTCAATTGTTTTAACTGAAGATGCCTCAGTCACCGCTAACCGGCATATCGATACAGATGGTCTAGTAATCGCACCTGGATTCATCGATGTTCATACTCATTCCGACGTAAGTCTTTTTATTGACGGTCGAGGTCAGAGTAAAGTTTTTCAAGGAGTTACCACCGAAGTAACCGGTAACTGTTCGTTTTCGGCCTTTCCAATAGTCGAAAGTAAAAAGCAACAACAATCCGATTTTTTAGTAGGTATCGGAGATGATCAAATCAATCTTGAATGGTCTGATTTAGAGGGATATAGAGAAGTTCTTCACAAAAGAGGTATCGCAATAAATATTGCGCCACTTGTTGGACATGGAACTTTGCGAATAGCGAGTATGGGGCTATTGGAAAGTGCACCAACGCCCGAAGATTTGGAGCTAATGGGTGAACTTCTTAAGATTTCATTTAACCAAGGAGCGTTTGGGATGTCTACCGGGCTTACATATGTGCCTTCACGCTATGCACCTTTCGACGAATTAATTTACTTATGCCGCGTGATTAAAGAATCTGGAAGAACTTACACATCTCATGCTCGTGACTACGATATTTTTGGAGATGACTTTTTTCTAGGTCCTTTAAAGGAAGCTTTTGCACTCGCTCGCGAAACCGGAGTTCGAGTTCAGTTTTCCCATGCAGCTATAAACAACCCATCCTTGTGGGGCAGAGCGCAAGATTGGGTAGATCTTTTTGATTCACCAGAGGCAAAAAATTTAGACGTCGCATTTGATGTTTATCCATACAACGCATCGAGTTCGGCTCTTACTCAGTATTTGCCAGAATGGGTTCAAGCTGGTGGCGTTGAAGCAATGAAAGAGCGGCTCTCCGATTCTGCTACTTTTAACCGAGCAGCAGAAGAGTTATCACTAGGTTGGTCTGCGCACAAGATTAAGTGGATGTGGGATCGTGTAGTAATTGCTCGAGGTAATGGGCTCCTTGGTGTTGAAAATGGTGATTCAATTGAAGTTGCCGCTAAAAAGTTAAATGTCGCTCCTGAAAATCTAGTTCTAGAATTATCTCGCTTGGGTGGAAATGCAGTAATGGTGGTTCTGTTCTACCGAACTGACGAAGATATGCGCACCTTTGCGCGTTCTAAACATTCGATGATCTGTTCTGATGGATCTGCAATCCCCTTTGATCAAAAGGGAAAGTTGCCACACCCAAGATCTTTTGGAGCAAGTGTGCGAGCTTTAGGCTATCTGTCGAGGGAGTTAGGCGACATGTCCTTTGAAGAAGTCATCTTTAAAATGTCAGGAAAAGTAGCATCTCGCTTTGGTATTCACGATAGAGGCTCGATTGAGGTTGGAAAGGCAGCTGATATTGTAATTTTTAATCCATTGACGATTAAGGACCAAGCTTCATTTCTCAATCCTTCACAACCACCGATTGGAATTGAGTACGTCTTTGTAAATGGAGAAATCGTTGTTGAGAAAGATTTACAGACAAGCGCACTGCCAGGTAAAGTTTTAAACGCTAATCTTTAGCGTCCCAACTTGTATCTTCTTCAAATGGATACATAGGAACACGTCGATGGGCATATTTAAAGTTTGATAAATCTGCTGTGGATGCCCCGGCTGTATCAAGCCAATACATTTTCTTAGCAATTGCTTCATAAGCTGGTCTCGGTGAGTGAACGCCCTTAACAACAATGATTTTGTGATCAAGAGGCTCTAGGCCTGCATTGCGGAACTGAAGCAGCGAACTAGACATTGCTGGCAACGAAGTTAATAGAATGTTGTATCCATCATCAGTTTTGATTGCGGCGCTTGGTCCATCGTTGTAATAAAGAAAACCACCGTGTGAAGGTTTGGTTTCGGCATAAGTTCCATCAGTGATTGCAGTGACAATCCCCTTAATAGGAAATGGGGTGCCATGCATGTCATCGAACTTACCGCCAACTTCGGCTTCAACTCTTGCGCCAACTCCCAAACTTGCACAAAGTTTTACGACACCGGGATCGCATAGTGCCTGCAGAACTCCAGATATCCCGAGTCGGCGGGCAGCATGCAGAACAAAGGTTGAATCCCCTGGCGTTCCAGCGCCAACATTGTCACCAACATCAAATAAAACTATCGGTTTTTCGCCTTGATTATCTGCCTCAGTGAGAGCTTTTTCGGTAGATGTTGCAACGCCATTTAAATCAGCTCGCATATTCCATGCATACATTCCAATTTTATTAGCAACTGATTCCGCAAGGGCCGCATCATTGTTTGTTATCGCCAGAAAAGTCATTCCCATTTGAGGAACATCTGAATATGGGTAGCCCTCGACAACGCTCACTGATAGCACTTGCGAATTGTTCATCTCTAATTCTGCAAATCTTAAGAGATCGGACATTGGTTTATCACTAGTGCCTTGTTTTAAAATGTTTACAACTAAAGGCGGGGTTGACAAATACATTGTTGGCTTGATCTCGCCTTTAAAGTATTTCACGGCTAGATCTGCCGATTCAAAAGCTCGCTCAAAGGTATCTAGGTGTGGATTAGTCTGGTAAACCTTCACGATATCTGAGTTAGAAACTAATTTTCGAGAAACATTAGCGTGCATATCAAGATTGGTAACAATGATTACATCCGGCCCCACGATTGATCTAACGCGCTCTGCTAATTCGCCATCTGGATCTTTATATTTATCAGAAACAGCAGCACCATGTTGCGCCAAAAAGACAATATCCCAAGGTCCCTGCTCTTCAATCAATTTCAGAATTTCATTTACTAAATAATCTGTTGCTTCAACTGTCATATGTCCCATGGGCATCAGTCGTGAAAAAACTAGTGGCACTAAATCAACTTCGGCTTCAGATTCTAAGCGGGAGAGAATTCCGGCAATTGTGGCTTTGGATTCTTTGTATTCCTTGATTATTTCGTCTCCATGCAGAATTCCCGCTTCTTGCCACTTGGCTAAAGATGCTTTGACTTTGGCAAATGAATTAGTTTCATGCTGAAAACCTGCTATTGCTACTCTCATATCCAACATTCCTCTCGTGGATTTGATTGTGGAATTATTTGACACTACCTGCGGTAAGGCCACCCACCAAGTATTTCTCAATAGAAATGAACAGAATGATTATTGGAATAATTGCGATCAAAGAACCCGCAAAGAGAAAGTTCCATTTGACTTCGTATAAACCAGTCAGCAGCGAAAGCCCTACTGAGAATGGTTGCTTTTCAGGTGAACTAGCTAATGTATAGGCAACAACATATTCATTCCATGCAGCAATAAAGGTAAAGATTGCTGTCGTGACTATGCCAGGAGCCGCTAACGGCAAACTTATTTTTCTAAATGTTTGGAACCGGCTAGCTCCATCGATGAAAGCCGCCTCTTCAATCTCCACGGGAATGCTTTTAAAGAAACTCGACAAAATCCAAACTGAAAAAGCCAAATTGAACGATACGTTAACCAAAATTAAGCCCTGATACGTGTTAACTAGATTGAAAATGCTCAACTCACGATAAATACCAATTAGCAAGGAAGTTGGCGAGAACATTTGGGTTACAAGTACTAACAGTAAGAATGGTGTTCTTAGTCTAAAATTATTTCTTGCAACATAATATGCAGCCGGGACTGCCACAATAATTCCAATAATCATTGTTGCAATCGAAATAATTAAGGTATTTCGCATATACATTCCAAAAGGTATCTCTTGGAATACTTTTATGAAGTTACCCCATTCATAGGACTTGGGAAAATAAGTTGGAGGCATGTCGGTAATATCACTCTTCGGCTTTAGAGCGGTTGAAAGCATTGCTACGTAAGGAAAGATAAACAAAAAGGCAACTGTAATTCCAGTCAGTGACAGAGTAATTGACTTAAATCTTGAATTTTTACTTGTCTTTTTTCTTGATTTATTTATCTGTGTAATAGTCATGATTATTGTTGATCCAACTCTTTCCATTTAGATAACTTAAGAAACAACATGGTAAAAATTAGGATCACAAAGAAATTACCAACCGCTAGGGACGCAGACTGCCCTATGTCCTGATCCCGAAAAGCAACCTTGTACGCAAAGGTTGTAGTTGTATCTGTTTCGTAGGCTGGCCCACCTTTAGTCATGACCCAGATAATAGGAAAACTGTTAAATACATAAACTGAATTAATTACTGCCGCCACTAGAAATGCTGGGCGCAATAGTGGAAATGTAATTGCCCAATAACCCTTCCATGCACTTGCTCCATCAACGAGTGAAGCCTCCATTATCTCCTTCGGTATAGCCTGAAGCCCGGCAAGCAGAACATAGCTCGTAAAAGGGAGTGAGACGGTAATCCCGACTGCTAACAGAACTATGAAGGATGTCCTTGGATCTCCCAATAAATCCACTGGCTCGTCCGCTATACGTAAGTCGACGAGAATTCGAGTAAAGATTCCGAAATAGGGATCGAGAATCCATTTCCACGAAGTAGCAGTAATTACCAGAGATGCAGCCCAAGGTACGATTACTGAATAGCGAAGAAATCTTCTTCCGTGAAATCTGGCATTCATTAATTGAGCCAACGGAAGTGAAAGTGCCATTGTTAATGCGACAACGACGACAAGCCAAATGGCTGTTCTCTTGAGGGTTCCGCTAAGGTCACTGTTATCTAATAGAGCTCTGTAGTTGTCGGCTCCAGCCCAACCTTTAATAAGCCCACTTACGCTGATTTCTCTAAATGATACGAGAAAAAGCTCTATGACCGGCCACAAAACGAAGACAAAAATAAGAAGCAGCGCTGGACCGATCCAAGGCAATGATCTGAAGCTCGAACCTTTTTTAAAAGTCTTAGTGGACAAGTTCTTCCTTCTTCCAGCTTTAATCAAATCTTACAAAACTTTTTAGAAACTTTTTGAAAACTTTATTTTATTGGAGATAAGAAAAACAAGACAAGCAACGCATTTTCAGCAATTGCTTGTCTTGTTTTTCAATTACTTATCCAGCGTTTGCAGCATCACACTTCTTCTGAATGTTAGTCAGAGCTTTCTTTGGATTCAGCATTGCTGTACCCATTTGAGTGACGATATCTGCTTTACAGGCTGACCATGAACCAACGGTTCCTGGGTAGAAGATAGCCTTAGGCAATAGCTTGATGTAAGGTCCGATTATCGGATCTTTCTCCGCTAATTTACCTGCTGATTTTGTAGCAGGAATAAATCCGCCAGCAGCCTTCAAGAAGCCTGCGTAGTTAGCGGGTACGAAAATGAAATCCAAGAACTTGCGGATTTCTGTTTCGCGACCGTTCGCCTTGTATCCCTTGAAGTAATCCTGCACGCCAAGGGTGATATCTGTTTTACCAGGGGCGTGTGGGAAAGCTGATGCGCCCCACTTAATCTTCTCGCCACCATTCTTCGATAGCCAGTCTGGCAAGAATACGCCGCCATTAACCATAGCAACTTTGCCCTTAGCGAATAATGACCAAGCGCCATCGGTACGATTTGTCTTACCTGGATTTGGTTGAGTCAACTTTGAATCAACAAGTCCCTTTAGGAAAGTAAGGGTTTCTAGGTATTCCTTTGTATCGATTGTGTACTTCTTGGTTTTTTCGTTGTAAAGGCGTGCACCATTTCCGCCACCCCAAACTGTAAATTCAGCTTGGCCTTCCTCGACACCTAGAGGTAATCCAATTGGATATACATCTGGATACTTGGCTTTGATTTTGATTGCTGCAGCCTTAAGTTCTGTCCAAGTTGCAGGTGGCTTTGTGACTCCTGCACCGTTCAGAATTGTCTTGTTGTAGAAGAATGCTCTAGCTGAAGCTAGATCAGGCACTGCATATTCAACACCATTGTATTTAGAGTTATTTCTAAATGCAGGAATAATATCGGCTAGCGTTGCTGCGCTAACAATTTTGTTAGCAGGGTAAAGAAGTCCATCTGCTGCTTCTCCAGCAAATTCATCATTGTTAACAATGTCTGGGGATTGACCTGAAGCAATGAGTGTCTTTACTTTTTGTCCAATTTCTGGCCATGCAACTACGTCGAGATCAACTTTGATGCCTGCGTTTGCAGCTTCAAATCGTTTAATCAAGTCTGTGTAATATGGCAACATGTCATCGGTATACGATGCCATGACTAACTTAAGACGAACATCTTCAGCATGAGCAGGAGAAATGGTTAGCGCCATTGAAGCACTAAGGCCTATCACTGCTGCAGTTGAAATAAGAGAAAGCTTTCTCTTTAACATCTTTTGCAACTCCTAACTAGGTTTGTAGCACAAGCCCTCAGCAAAGAAGGCCAGCACTTGGTGATAGAACTTCACCACACTCAGGTGTGTATTGGCAAGCATTCCGCAGGTAAATAAATTGTTATAAACGGCAAATTTGACTCACCAAGAGCTCCAACCGCCATCCACAATGACGTTCTGTCCCGTCATGTATTTGGAGCCAAGGGATGCTAAAAATACGGCTGCTGCTGATATGTCATCGCTGCCACCGAGTCGGCGCATCGGAACCGCGTTGTAAAACGCTTCAAGCATTTCACTAGAGCCGGCCCCTGCCTTCTCGTTCATCTCAGATCCTGCAAAACCACCAGGCGAAAGGGTATTGATCGTTGTTCCGAACATGGCCAATCGGGGTGCTAAATAATGGGTGATTCCGTGAACTGCATGTTTGCTTGCGAAATAAGGTGCGATGTCCCAATCCATCCCGGGATATAGCGCAGGATTTCCGCCCATCACGCCGTAGACAGATCCAATATTAATTATTCTTCCGTACTTTCGTTCCATCATAGGTGGAGCAAATATTTGGCAGAGTCTAAATGGCGCTTCCACATTTACCGCAAAGGTATTTCGCCATTTTTCAATTGAGATACTTTGCCAAGGGCCATAATCTGATGCTCCAGCATTGTTGCAAAGAACGTCAACTTGCCCAGCATCATTTGCAATTTTTTCTAACCCTGAAGTTGTCGTGATGTCGGCTGCGATAATCGTTGGAGTTAAATCACTGTATTTTTTTAAAATCTCGGCTGTTTGTTTGAGTGCTTCTTCACGCCGCCCAACAAGAATTAGGTCTGCGCCCGCTTCAGCGAACCCTTGCGCAATCTGACGCCCAATACCTGAACCAGACCCTGTAACCAAAGCGCGGCTACCCTCTAGGGATAAAGATTTCAGCATGTGGAACTCCCTTTTTCTAAAGTTTCTTAAAGTATTGAATTTTAGACATAGTAAGGCATAGTGTTCGAATACTGAAGAATATTTGATGATTTTATTTTGAGTAGGAGTAATTAGTTATGGCGATTACTGATTTTGATTTATCAAAGCGCAGAGCCTTAGTCACTGGCGGAAGCGATGGGCTGGGAAGACAGTTTGCTGAAGCGCTACTAGACGCTGGTGCAGAAGTTGTAATTTGTGGTCGCAGAAAAGATTCGCTCGACTTAGCGGTTAAAGAATTATCAGAGCGATACTCTGGCATCTCATCCATGGTGTGTGACGTTACCGATCAAGATCAAGTCTCCCAATTAGCAACTGACCTTGGCGCAATTGACATATTAGTAAACAACGCAGGTTTATCTCACCGCGCCAAGTGGGACTTAGAACAATCTGAAGAATGGCGCCGAATCATGATCCTTAACTTAGAGGCGCCTTTCTGGCTTTCTCAAAAGTTCTTACCGGGAATGATTGAAAACAGATGGGGAAGAGTAATTAACATAGCTTCTATCTGTGGAATTGGGTCCTTAGATGCAAAACTCTTTCCAGGATTAGGCGTGGACATGCCTTCATATTTTGCAAGTAAACATGGACTGATTGGTTTAACAAGATTTTTATCAACTCAAGTTGCAGACACCGGCGTTACGGTAAATGCAATTTGTCCGGGCTTCTTTGATTCGCCAGCAAATCATGAAGTTTTTAAACCTGGACCGTTGCTAGATGCCCTCTCTGGAGCCACGCCCATGCGCAGAATTGGAACAAACACTGAATTACGAACTGCTCTCCTCTACTTGGCTGCGCCAGGATCATCCTTCGTTACTGGGCAGAGCATTGTCGTAGATGGTGGCTGGTCAATCTGGTGAGTAATTCTCTTGGCTAAAGAATTATCACCACTATCAAAAATTAGGTTAGGAATTATTGGCTGCGGCGATATGCAAAAATCGCATCAACAAATTTTTCAAGATTTACAAGATAAAGTTATAGTCACTGCAACTGCCGATATAGATTTTGAGCGTGCAAAAAACGCCGCAGAAATTTTAGGCGCTGACCATGCATTTAAAGAGTACCGAGATATCTTTCCTCATGTTGATGCAGTTCTAATTGCAACGCCTCACGATTTGCATCATGAAATAGGAATCGCGGCTTTAAAAGCAAGAAAGCACGTACTAATGGAGAAGCCAATGGCCATTAGTGAATTTGAATGTTTGGACCTAATAAACGAGGCAGAAGAAGCTGGCAAAACCTTAATGACTGCATATCCGATGCGATACCACCCCCTAATTGTCAGACTTAAATCACTGCTCGATGAGGAATATTTAGGAAAAGTTTTTCATATTGGAATCTTTACCGAACAATTAACTCAGGCGCCAGTCGGACATTGGTTAAGGTCTGCTAAACAACTTGGCGGTGGCCAATTTTTTAGCCATGGCTGCCATTACATAGATCTGTTGCTCTGGTTTCTTGGACGTCCAACTACTGGAATTCATATGGGAACGCGATTGGGAACGCCATGGATGGAGCGCGAAGGAACTAGCGATGCCGTGATCGCTTTCGAGTCAGGTGCGCTGGGCCATCATTTTGGAACTTGGGGAGCTAGAGCTACTAGACATGGTTATGCAATCCATGCACATTGTGAAAAAGGCATGCTTGAAGTTGATATCACTGCCGGAGTTTTATATGCCCACCATGGATTTGAAGGTGAACCACCGAAGGGTGGGATTGGTGGAACAGTTTCACCCGATCCATCGAAGGCTGAAATAATTTTACAAACCGATAGAGAGTCAAAGCATCTGCAAGGAGAACTAATTCATTTCGTAGATTGCATAGATCAATCACTTGAACCACTAACAAGTGGTCCGGAAAGTCTTCAAGGTTTGAGAGTGATTTGGAGACTACAAGAAGCCGAAGCGCTAGGAAAGTTTGCTGACTTAACGGGCTTAGGGCTTGATCAGTTTGAGAAAACAATTGAGAAAACAATTGCGAAAACAATTGAGAAATAGTTAGATTGAATAACACAATCTCTTTATTAGATTGGATACATTTACTCTAATGAAAATTCGTGAATTCCTACCGGCTGATCTACCGATGATTCATGACTTTTTTGATCAAATGGGCAAGGAGAGCATTACTTTCTTTAATCAGAATGACGTTAATCGTAACTTTGCGGTGAAATTTGTAACAGAGAAGAATAAATCAATTATTCGCTGGTTAGCAGAGGAAGATGGAAAGATGCTGGGCTATGTATTCCTCTGGGATATAGATACCACCCTCCCGTGGCTAGGAGTAGCAGTGCGCGAAGATAGAAAGGGACAAGGTATTGGTAAGAAACTTGTCGAACATGCAAATCACTGGGCCGAAGAAAATGGCAAAGGCGGAGTAATGCTTATAACTGCAAGAGATAACACCAGAGGTCAATATCTCTATGAATCTACAGGTTACGAAAAATTTGGAGTTCACCCTTCAGGTGAATTGCTATACATCAAACGCTTTATCACATTTGTGGACCCAGAATTAGAAGGACGATTCCCCTACATACCTGGATTTTGATTCTTATCAATTTAGATTATAGTCAAGAGCGTGATGCGTAGGCCAAGTACGTTTGAAGCAATTGTTTTTCAAGCAGCATTTGGTTCTTATCTACTGTGGGCCGCAGGTAGTGCGATACCGCTGATTCGTATTGATTTTGGAATTAGCAGAACACTTGCCAGCATGCATAGCATTTCTGTGGGAATTGGCGCAGTGCTTGGCGCTCACCTTGCAGTAAGCCTTGTGAAAAAAATTAGCCGCGAAAAAATAATGAGATTATCTATTCCCATCATGGCTTTAGGGATATTAGGTCTAACTCTCGGACCATCCATGTGGATTACTGTGCCAGGTTGTGGTCTCGCTGCATTTTCACAGTCGCTTGTAAACTCACTTAGCCTCTCTCAAATTTCACTCGATGCTAAGCCATCACTTCGAAGAATATATATTCAGAGTGGGATCCAAGCCTGCTTGGGTGCAAGTGCCATCTTTTTTATTAGCATTTCTCTCAATGCAGAATTGGGATGGCGATTACCAATATTACTAGGGGTTTTAATCCTTGCTCCACTGACCATGATTGTTGTTTGGAAAGTAAAATTCTTAGTTTCTGCATCCACTAAAACATCTAAGGTAGAAGGTCTGCCAAATCACTCTTCCAAAAACTACAGGAAAGTATTTCTTGCTGGCTTCTTGATGTCGTTCTGTGAGATGGGAATCGGATTTTGGGCTATTGATTTATTAATTGACCGAGGAGCGGGCGTCGCGTTAGGGGCCTTCGGCCTAGCCTTATTGAGCTTAGTTACGGGAATATCCCGAATTGGATTTGCCTCTCTAGGCCATCCTGTTAAAAAAACTATGCGTCTAGTCCTTGTTCTTTATCCAATTGGGGTTGTGACTATTTGCCTAACTCAATCTTCTGCGATAACCGTGATTGGTTTATTGATTGCAAGTATCGCTGGCTCTGCTCTCTATGGCGTCGGCGTATTTCAAGTTTCCGAAGGATTTGCAGATCCTTCGGGCAAGATATCAAATTTTATGACTGGTATGGCTGCTTCATATGGGGTGACTCCATTAATTCTTGCGATTATCTTCGATAATTTAGGATTCATCGCTGG
>Ga0164295_10001947_pt1 | contig 17162 bp, 18 predicted proteins | sample GEODES006metaG_FD_111798 | JGI IMG/M metagenome (GOLD analysis project Ga0164295, IMG submission 111798) | Oligotrophic lake water microbial communities from Sparkling Lake, Wisconsin, USA - GEODES006 metaG | ecosystem: Environmental > Aquatic > Freshwater > Lake | place: USA: Sparkling Lake... | reverse complement strand
CACGGTCGGCGAAGAACGGACCGATCTCGGCGAACAAGACGTGCACGATGTCCTTGTCGCGGATCTTCTTCATCACCTCACGCCGATTGTGCAGCGTGCCCTTCTTGGCATGGGTGATGAGCTTCTCGGCGTAGGGCCGCAGCGCCCGAGCCTTGGGTTCGGTCGTCTTGATCCGGCCGTGCTCGAACAGCGACGCGGCAAGGTTGGCAAGCAGCGCCTTCTGGTGCGAGGACGACCCGCCGAGGCGAGGACCCTTAGAGGGTTTAGGCATGTGAAACTCCAGCCATTGTGACTACTCCTTTTTGGGGCCGGCCCCCGTGTCAGGTAGGGCCGGGACGAATGTTTTAGAGCTGTTCGGTTTCGGCGTAGTCCGCGTCAGTGTCGAGTTCATAGCTGGCGTCGGCGGTCCACGTGCCGGTGGCAACGTCGTAGCCGGCTACCTCAGACGGATCGAAGCTGGCCGGTGAGTCCTTGAGCGACAGGCCGAGCTGGTGCAGCTTGATCTTGACCTCGTCGATGGACTTCTGGCCGAAGTTGCGGATATCCAGCAGGTCGGACTCCGTGCGCCCGACCAGTTCGCCGACGGTGTGCACACCCTCGCGCTTGAGGCAGTTGTAGGAGCGGACCGTCAGATCGAGATCGTCGATCGGCAGTGCGAACGCCGCGATGTGGTCGGCCTCCTGCGGTGAGGGGCCGATCTCGATGCCCTCGGCCTCCAGGTTCAGTTCCCTTGCGAGCCCGAACAATTCGACCAGGGTCTTGCCTGCCGATGCCAGGGCGTCACGCGGGCTGATGGAGTTCTTGGTCTCCACATCGAGAATCAGCTTGTCGAAGTCGGTGCGCTGCTCGACGCGGGTGGCCTCAACCTTGTAGGTGACTTTGAGCACCGGTGAATAGATCGAGTCCACCGGGATGCGGCCGATCTCCGCGCCGGAAGCCTTATTCATCACGGCCGGCACGTAACCACGGCCACGCTCGACAACCAATTCGATTTCGAGCTTGCCCTTATCGTTGAGCGTCGCGATGTGCATGTCCGGGTTGTGCACGCTCACACCCGCCGGCGGCACGATATCGCCGGCGGTGACAGCGCCCGGGCCCTGCTTGCGCAGGTACATGGTGACAGGCTCGTCCTCATCGGAGGACACGACCAGACCCTTGAGGTTGAGGATGATATCGGTGACGTCTTCCTTGACCCCCGGCACCGTGGTGAACTCATGCAGCACACCGTCGATGCGAATGCTCGTCACGGCGGCACCGGGAATCGAGGACAGCAGCGTCCGGCGCAGCGAGTTGCCCAGGGTGTAACCGAATCCCGGCTCCAACGGCTCGATGATGAACTGCGAGCGGTTCTCGGCGATGACGTCTTCGCTCAGTGTGGGTCGCTGAGAAATCAGCATGTTCTTCTCATATCTCCTTCTCGGCACCCGCTATTTGATGCCGTTAGGTACCTGCGGAACGGTCGTCCCGCAGATTTACTTGGAATAAAACTCGACGATGAGCTGCTCAGCGAGCGGAACCTGAATCTGCTCGCGGGTAGGCAGCTGATGGATCAGGATGCGCTGGCGCTCGCCGACGACCTGCAGCCAGGACGGGATCGGACGGTCGCCGGCGACCTCGCGGGAGATCTGAAACGGAAGCGTGTTGATCGATTTGTCACGAACGTCGACGATGTCGTACTGCGACACCCGGTAGCTCGGGACATTCACCTTGACGCCGTTGACCGTGAAGTGGCCGTGGCTGACCAGCTGGCGAGCCATCCGCCGGGTCCGCGCCAGACCGGCACGGTACACAACGTTGTCCAACCGGCTCTCGAGGATCTGCAGCAGGTTCTCGCCGGTCTTGCCGACAGAACGGTTGGCCTCTTCGTAGTAGCGGCGGAACTGCTTCTCCATCACGCCGTAGGTGAAGCGGGCCTTCTGCTTCTCCTGCAGCTGCTGGCGGTATTCGCTCTCCTTGATCCGCGCACGGCCATGCTGGCCCGGCGGGTAGGGACGCTTCTCAAATGCCTGATCGCCACCGACGAGGTCGACGCCAAGCCGGCGCGACTTGCGGGTCATAGGACCGGTATAACGAGCCATTACTGTGATCCTCCCTAGACCCGGCGCCGCTTGGGCGGACGGCAGCCGTTGTGCGGCTGCGGTGTGACATCGGAAATTGCGCCGACCTCGAGGCCGGCGGCCTGCAGCGAACGAATCGCGGTCTCGCGGCCCGAACCCGGACCCTTCACGAACACGTCGACCTTCTTGACGCCGTGCTCCTGGGCCTTGCGGGCGGCGTTCTCCGCGGCCAACTGAGCGGCGAACGGAGTCGACTTGCGCGATCCCTTGAAGCCCACATGGCCGGACGACGCCCACGCGATGACATTGCCCTGCGGATCGGTGATGGACACGATGGTGTTGTTGAACGTGCTCTTGATGTGAGCGGCACCGTGCGGGACGTTTTTCTTTTCCTTGCGGCGGGCCTTCTGACCCTTCTTGGCGCCGGAAGCGGCCTTCTTCGGAGGTGCCATTACTTAGCCTTCTTCTTGCCGGCGATGGTGCGCTTCGGGCCCTTACGGGTGCGCGCATTGGTCTTTGTCCGCTGACCGCGGACGGGCAGGCCGCGGCGATGCCGCAGGCCCTGATAGCAGCCGATCTCAATCTTGCGACGGATATCGGCCTGCACCTCGCGGCGCAGGTCACCCTCGACCTTGAGATTGCCTTCGATGTATTCGCGCAGCTGTGTCAGCTGGTCGTCGGAAAGATCCTTACTGCGCAGATCCCGGTCGATACCGGTTGCCGCGAGAATCTCCTGGGATCGGGTGCGCCCGATACCGAAGATGTAGGTCAGCGCGATCTCCATGCGCTTGTCGCGCGGAAGGTCCACGCCCACTAAACGGGCCATGTGTTGGCATTCCTCTTTTTTCTGCGGAGGTCTGTTCCCAGTCCATCCCGGAGGATTCCGGGGCCCGGCCTCCGTTCCGGGCGTGCGCACTCGGCGTATCCGGGTGCTGGTTCTGGGAGGTCTTCATTTAGTTGTGTTCGGCGCCGATCTCGGCGGCGGGGCGTAGGTGTGACTACCCTTGGGTCTGATTACCCTTGGCGCTGCTTATGACGCGGATCAGAGCAGATCACCATGACCCGCCCATGCCGGCGGATCACCCTGCACTTGTCGCAGATCGGCTTGACGCTCGGGTTCACCTTCACGGCCTGTTGATCCTTCTAGTCGTTCTTGTCGTGGTCGTTATTGATTGTGGTCGTTTACGTGGGGGCTTACTTGTACCGGTAGACGATCCGGCCCCGGGTCAGGTCGTAGGGCGAAAGCTCCACCACAACCCGGTCCTCGGGCAGGATGCGGATGTAGTGCTGCCGCATCTTGCCGCTGATGTGGGCAAGCACCTTATGGCCGTTCTCCAACTCAATGCGAAACATCGCATTGGGCAGGGGCTCGACCACGCGGCCCTCGACCTCGATGGCGCCGTCTTTCTTGCCCATATCCTCACAGATTCTTGCGTTGTCGGTCCGTTGGGCAGCATTCGTCCGACTGCAAAACGTGAGCCGGTGGAAAGATCGTTCCAGGACTGGACACGCACGAGCCGGGGCGAGTACCGCACCGCCTGCTCACGATACCCGCTGGACGGGTCCATCTCCAAAATGGACCGTCTGGGCCGATATGGTGGGGCGATGCGGCTCTTGGTCACCGGCGGCGCAGGGTTCATCGGAGCCAACTTCGTCCACAGCACCACCCGAGACCATCCTGGGGTCTCCATCACGGTGCTGGATGCCCTGACCTACGCCGCCAGCTGTGAGTCGCTGAACTCGCTGGGTGAGCGGATTCGGCTGATCGAGGGCGATCTGACCGATGAGACCCTGGTCGACCGCCTGGTAGCCGACTCCGACGCGGTGGTTCACTTCGCGGCCGAGACCCATGTGGACAATTCACTGGCCGACCCGGCGCCGTTTCTGCGCAGCAATATCGTCGGAACATTCTCGGTGCTGGAGGCGATCCGACGGCACGGGGTCCGGCTACACCACATCTCCACCGACGAGGTCTACGGCGACCTGCCGCTCGATGAGGAGGTCCGGTTCACCGCCGCCACGCCCTACAACCCGTCGAGTCCGTACGCGGCCAGCAAGGCCTCCGCGGATCTCCTCGTTCGGGCCTGGGTGCGGTCCTATGGCGTCCGGGCCACGATCTCCAACTGCTCCAATAACTACGGGCCGTTCCAGCACATCGAGAAGTTCATCCCCCGTCAGATCACCAACCTGCTCACCGGCCGGCGGCCCAAGCTCTACGGTTCCGGGGCCAATGTGCGCGATTGGATTCACGTCGAAGACCACAACAGCGCGGTGTGGCGAATCCTCGAAGACGGAGTCATGGGCCGGACCTACCTCATCGGGGCCGACGGTGAACGTGACAACGCGTCGGTGTTGCGGACGATCTTGGCTCTGATGGGCCGCGACCCCGACGACTTCGACCATGTGACTGACCGTGCGGGCCACGACCTGCGGTACGCGATCGACCCGACTGCGCTGCGCGAGGAATTGGGCTGGGCGCCCAAGCACACCGACTTCACCGAAGGACTGCGCGCCACTATCGAGTGGTACCGGGACAACGAATGGTGGTGGGGCCCGGTGAAGGCCGCTACCGAGGCCCGCTACGCCGAACGGGATCAGTGACATGGGCGCGCGCGAACTTGCGGTGCCGGGCGCGTGGGAGATCACCCCGCAGCGGAACACCGATGCCCGTGGCACGTTCTTCGAGTGGTTCACCGAACGCGAGTTCGGGGAGATGGCCGGGCACTCCTTCGATCTGCGTCAGGCGAACTGTTCGGTGTCGGCAGCCGGCGTCCTGCGCGGTCTGCACTTCGCGCAATTGCCGCCCGGCCAAGCCAAATACATCACGTGTGTGAAAGGTTCGGTGTTCGACGTTGTGGTCGACATCCGCACGGGTTCACCCACCTACGGCCAGTGGGACTCGGTTCTGCTTGACGATGTCGACCGGCGCTCGACCTACATCTCAGAGGGGCTGGCGCACGGATTCGTTGCGCTACAGGATGATTCGACCGTCATGTACCTATGCTCCGCACCGTATGCACCCGAGCGCGAACACACGATCTCGGCATTCGATCCGGCGATCGGCATCGCCTGGCCGCTTCCCCATGCACAACTACGTCTGTCTGATCGCGATGCCGAAGCCCCCACCCTGGCCGAGGTGCGATCAGCCGGGCTGCTGCCCAGTTGGGATGAGACTGCGGCCTTCAGAGCCGAGCAAAACCGGCGATCGGCGCGCTGACCTCGTCGAAGCGTTCGATACGCGGGAAGTGCCCCGCCCCGAACAGTGGCACCGTCTCCGCCTCGCCGTGGCTCTATTGTCTTGCGGAGGTAGACCTACAGTTACTAGGATATGCAAGTATCACGATCACCCTGGCCGGAAGGCAGCTCATGAGCACAACAATTCAGCACTTCATCGACGGCCGGCGCGCAAACCTGGCCAGCACCCGCACCGCCGACGTCTTCAACCCCAGTACGGGTGCGGTACAAGCCAAGGTGCTGCTGGCCTCGGCGGCCGACGTCGACACCGCCGTCGCCTCCGCGGTTGAGGCGCAGAAGGAGTGGGGCGCGTGGAATCCGCAGAAGCGGGCCCGAGTATTGATGAAGTTCGTTGAGCTGGTCAACGCCAACGCCGACGAGATCGCCGAACTGCTGTCGATCGAACACGGCAAGACCATCGCCGATTCACTCGGTGATATCCAGCGTGGAGTTGAGGTCATCGAGTTCGCCACCGGAATCCCGCACTTGATGAAGGGCGAGTTCACCGAGGGTGCCGGTCCGGGCATTGACGTGTATTCGATCCGTCAGCCCCTCGGCGTCGTCGCCGGCATCACACCGTTCAACTTCCCGGCCATGATCCCGCTGTGGAAAGCCGGTCCGGCGCTGGCGTGCGGGAACGCATTCATCCTCAAGCCTTCCGAGCGAGATCCCTCGGTGCCGTTGCGGCTGGCCGAGTTGTTCCTCGAGGCGGGATTGCCACCCGGTGTGTTCCAGGTGGTCCAGGGCGATAAGGAGGCGGTCGATGCCATCCTGGCCCACCCCGATATCAAGGCCGTCGGTTTCGTGGGCTCGTCGGATATCGCGCAGTACATCTATTCCGGTGCCGCAGCGCACGGTAAGCGGGCGCAATGTTTCGGCGGGGCCAAGAACCACATGATCGTGATGCCCGATTCTGATCTGGAACAGGCTGTCGACGCACTGATCGGGGCCGGCTACGGCAGTGCCGGCGAGCGCTGTATGGCTATTTCCGTCGCGGTCGCCGTCGGCGAGGAGACGGCGACCCGCCTTCGCAACAGACTGGCCGAGCGGGTCGAACATCTGCGGGTCGGCCACAGTCTGGACCCGAAGGCCGATTACGGGCCGCTGGTCACCGAGGCCGCGTTGGAGCGGGTGCGCGGTTATATCGACGCCGGTGTCGCCGCAGGCGCCGAGCTCGTCGTCGACGGACGTACCAAGGGCAGCGACGAGATGACTTTCGGCGACGAGAGCCTGGAGGGTGGTTTCTTCATCGGGCCGTCGCTGTTCGATCACGTCACCACCGATATGTCGATCTACACCGACGAAATCTTCGGCCCGGTGGTGTGCATCGTCCGGGTCAAGAACTACGAGGAAGCCCTCAAGCTCCCCAATGAGCACGAGTACGGCAACGGTGTCGCGATCTTCACCCGCGACGGCGACACCGCGCGCGACTTCGTCTCCCGAGTGCAGGTCGGCATGGTCGGCGTCAACGTGCCGATCCCGGTCCCGGTGGCCTATCACACCTTCGGCGGCTGGAAGCGCTCCGGTTTCGGCGATCTCAATCAACACGGACCGAGCTCGATCCAGTTCTACACCAAGACGAAGACGGTCACGGAGCGCTGGCCCTCGGGTATCAAGGATGGCGCCGAATTCGTCATCCCGACGATGAAATAGGCGGCAGCAGTGAATCTTTCGATCCTGGACGATGACGAGAAGGTCATCGTCGAGAGCGTTGCCGCCTTCGCCGCGAAACGTATCGCCCCGCACTCGCTGGACTGGGACCGCACCAAGCACTTTCCTGTCGATGTGATGCGCGAGGCGGCTGAGCTCGGCATGGCGGCGATCTATTGCGGAGATGATGTCGGGGGCAGTGGTCTGCGCCGTCTGGATGCCGTTCGGATCTTCGAGGAGTTGTCCGTCGCGGACCCGGTGACGGCCGCCTTCATCTCCATTCACAATATGTGCGCATGGATGATCGACACCTACGGGACATCCGAGCAACGCAAGACATGGATTCCCCGGCTGGCCTCGATGGAGCTGATCGCCAGCTACTGCCTGACTGAACCTGGTGCCGGATCTGATGCCGCGGCATTGCGCACCAAGGCCGTTCGGGACGGCGATCATTACGTGCTCGACGGTGTCAAACAGTTCATCTCCGGTGCCGGCGCTTCGGATGTGTATGTCGTCATGGCGCGGACCGGCGCTGACGGTCCGCGCGGGATCTCCGCTTTCATCGTCGAAAAAGGCACTGCGGGGCTGAGTTTCGGCGCCAACGAAGACAAGATGGGATGGAATTCCCAGCCCACCGCCCAGGTGATCCTGGAAGGAGTTCGGGTTTCCGCGGAAGCCATGCTCGGCGGCCCCGAGGGCGAAGGCAGCGGTTTCGGGATCGCCATGAACGGTCTCAACGGCGGGCGGCTCAATATCGCGGCATGCTCGCTGGGTGGCGCACAGGCGGCCTACGACAAGGCCGCCGCCTACCTTGTCGACCGCGAGGCCTTCGGCACAGCGCTGATCGACGAGCCGACCATCCGCTTCGCGCTGGCCGATATGGCAACAGCACTGGAGACCTCTCGGCTGATGCTGTGGCGGGCGGCCACCGCCCTGGATAACGATGAGGCCGACAAGGTCGAGTTGTGTGCGATGGCGAAGCGCTATGTCACCGACTCGTGTTTCGATGTCGCCGACCGGGCGCTGCAACTACTCGGTGGGTACGGATATCTGCGGGAGTACGGCCTGGAAAAGATCGTTCGCGATTTGCGAGTGCACCGGATCCTGGAGGGCACCAACGAAATCATGCGAGTGGTGATCGGACGGGCTGAGTCCGTCCGGGCGCGCGCATCAGCATGACCACGATGACGGAGCAGAACAGATGAGCACGATTGCGTTTTTGGGCTTGGGAAATATGGGTGGCCCGATGTCTGCCAACCTGGTTGCCGCAGGACATACCGTACGGGGCTTCGACCCGGTGCCCGCCGCCCGTCAGTCTGCCGCCGACAAGGGAGTCACGGTCCTCGACACTGCCGCGACAGCGGTGCAGGGTGCCGATGTCGTCGTCACCATGCTGCCCAACGGCACACTGGTGCGCGAGTGCTACGCCGACGTCATGCCATCGGCCACCAAAGGCGCTGTGTTCATCGACAGTTCGACAATCGCCGTGGACGATGCGCGCAGCGTGAACAACTACGCCACCGAACGCGGATTCGCCCAACTCGACGCCCCGGTATCCGGCGGGGTCAAGGGCGCGGTCGCGGGCACCTTGGCGTTCATGGTCGGGGGCACCGCAGACGCGCTCGAGACAGCCAGACCGGTGCTGGAACCCATGGCGGGCAAAGTCATTCACTGCGGCGACTCCGGCGCTGGCCAAGCCGCGAAACTCTGTAACAACATGCTGCTGGCTGTTCAGCAGATCGCGGTCGGTGAGGCATTCGTGCTCGCTGACAAGCTGGGTCTATCCGCGCAGTCACTGTTCGACGTCATCACCGGCGCGACGGGTAACTGCTGGGCGGTGCATACCAACTGTCCGGTTCCCGGCCCGGTACCGACCTCCCCGGCCAATAACGACTTCAAGCCGGGCTTCGCCACCGCGCTGATGAACAAGGATCTTGGCCTGGCGATGGACGCGGTGGCATCGACGGGTTCATCGGCTCCGCTGGGCAGCCACGCCGCGCAGATCTACGCACACTTCGCCGCTGAGCATGCGGATCTCGATTTCAGCGCGGTCATCGAGACCCTGCGAGCCGGCTGACGTTTCAGAAATCGCCCGCGTGGTGGCGCAGTATGTCGATGGATTCCACCAGCGCCCGGGCATGGGCCGTCGACATTCCCACGTCGGCGAAAACCTGTTCGTTGAGGGTGACGGTGGCGTCCTCGGCAGTCGAACGCCCCAGATCGGTGATCCGCACCAGTGTGGTGCGGCCGTCGGTGGGGTGCGGCACCCGCTTGACCAGACCGTCGGCCTCCAGTCGACGGATGGCGTGGGTGACGCTCGTGACATGTATCTGCAAGCGGTCGGATGCCTTGGTGATCGGGAGCGATCCGGCCCGGCTGAATGCCAATAGCCGCAACAACTCGAACCGGGCGAAACTGAGGTCATACGGCCGCAGCGCGTTCTCCACCCGAGCCAACAGAATCTGATGGGCACGCATGACCGACGTCACCGCGACCATGCCATCGGCGACGTCGCCCCAGCCGGCACGTTCCCAGTTGGCGCGCGCCGATGCGATGGGGTCGCGCTTATCCGGCGACGAGGACTCCGCAGGCATCAGCCCATTCATACCGCACATACGGACTCGATGCCGCATGTCTTACACTTCTCCGGGCTGTAACGGCTCACGACAACCATGACATGTCAGAACGGACGGGTGCGCTTCATGGATTACAACTGGCTCAACCCCAAGGCAGTAGCCCGACCGGCCGGACACAAAGGGTGGGGCTCTTTTGCCACCGAGCCCATCGCCGCCGGCGAGACCGTCGCTGCGTTCGGCGGATGGATCGTGCCCAGGGCAATCCTGGAGAGCATGGGCGACGACCGGCAAAGCCGGTCCATTCAAGTCGACACCGATCTCTATCTGGTTTCCAATGACACGCCCGAACCTGGCGACATGCTCAACCACTCATGCCAACCCAACTGCGGTCTACTCGGACAGACCCTCGTGGTCGCGATGCGCGATATCGAACCGGGTGAGGAATTGTCCTTCGACTACGCGATGTGCGACGCCAGCGACTATGACGAATTCCGCTGCCTGTGCGGCGAGCAGGCCTGCCGAGAGGTCGTCACCGGATCCGACTGGCGCGACCCTGCCCTCCAAGAGAAGTACGCCGGGTGGTTCTCGCCCTACCTGGCCCGGCGGATCGCCGCACTTCCCGCACAGGGATGACCTAGCCTCCGGAATTCTCACGTTCGTCGAGCAATCGGTCGATACGCGCACTGTTCTCCGCGCCGGTAATCGACTCAGCCGCCGACGTGACACCCTGCGACAACCAGCCCTGGAGTTGCCGCCACTCATGGGGGTGTAATCGGTAGCGCTCATCGAGATCTTCCCAGTGCGACCACTGCGCGCCTCCCCACTGGCACATGCGGGCGGCCTCGTTCATCATCAACGCATCGCGGTTGAACTCGGTCGGGTCCGTGATCTCGATATCGAAGAATGACTCGATCCGCGTTCGCGAGGCGTGAAAGAACACCGCGAAGTTCTCCGAATCCCATTCCATGTCCACGATGCTGGATCGATCCGCGCTCAGGAATGTCAGCCGCCGACTTTCGGTCTGGACGGTCTGATAACTCAGGAGGTCGGCCAGATAGCGCGACGGGGAATGCTCAAATGACCGCGGGGCATTGATGGACAGCACGTCGTTGTCAATATGGTGGCTCAGAACCCACCAGCCGTGCGGCCTAGTGCCCAGCCAGGACGCGACAAGTCCGTAGAAGGGCGGAACGGCGTCGCGGGGTCCCGAACCGCGGTGGAACGCCGTCAACCGAGCGAGGACCTCTCTGAGTCCATTACCTGATTGCGGAAGGTCGCTGAACACGCACAATGCCAGACCCAGCGGCGAGGGATGCAGACTGCCGTAACGGGGCCCGTCGGCATCGACGTCGAAGGTGAACACATCCCGGCCGTTGCGACTGCCGATGAAACTCCGGAGAAGCCGCTGGGGTTCGTCGACGTTCACTTCGTCAGGATCCGGGGCCCGTCATCAGTCACCGCGACGGTGTGCTCCCAGTGTGCTGCCCGCGAGCCGTCGGTGGTGACCACCGTCCAGTCGTCCTCAAGAATGCGCGTTCGGGTGGTGCCCAGCGACAACATCGGCTCGATGGCCAACACCGAGCCGGCCACCAGGAGTGGTCCGCGGCCGGGCTCACCTTCATTGGGCAGAAACGGATCCATATGCATGCTCTGACCGATGCCGTGGCCGCCGTACCCCGCGATGATCCCGAACCGTCGGTCGTAGGTCTGCTCCGCTGCCCGGGTGCCTTTTTCGATGGCATGCGAGACGTCGGTCAACCGATTGCCCACCACCATGGCTGCGATCCCGGCCTCCATGGCTGCTCGAGTGGCGGCCGAGAGTGCCTCGTCCGCCGGAATCAGCTCGCCCACCCCGATGGTGACCGCCGCGTCACCATGCCAGGAGTCGATGATCGCACCGCAGTCGATCGACACCAGGTCGCCGTAGGCCAACACCTCCTCTGCGGAGGGGATCCCGTGCACCACGCGGTCGTTGACCGATGAGCAGATGCTCGCGGGATAACCGTGATAGCCGAGGAAGGACGGGATGCCCCCGGCCTCGCGGATCACCGTCTCCGCAATCTCGTCGAGGTCTTTGGTGGATACCCCCGGCCGGGTGGCATCGGCCACTGCGCGCAACGCGGCCGCCACGACCGATCCGGCGGCAGCCATGGCGTCGAGTTCGCCGGCCGAACGGGCGGGCACGGTCTTGCGGGTACGAAGCCCGGGCAGCGACACCATCACCAAACCTCAGCGATCAAGCGCGTGCAATGCCCGAGCGAAGACTTCGTCGAGTTCACCGACGGCGTCGACCGTCTTCAGTTCATCTCGGTAGTAGTCCAGCAGCGGGGCCGTCTCGTCGCGATAGACCTTCATCCGGTTGCGGATGACGTCCTCGGTGTCGTCGGCCCGGCCACGGCCTTGGAGCCGCTGCACAAGTTCGTCCTCGGGTACCCGGAACTCCAAGACCGCGTCGAGCTTGAGGTTGCGGCGCTCCAGCATGTCGTGCAGGGCTACGGCCTGCTCGACTGAGCGGGGAAAGCCGTCGAGGATGAAACCCCCGGCCACATCGGCATCATCGAGCCGATCGTCAACCAGTGCGTTGGTCAGGCTGGCGGGTACCAGGTCGCCGGCATCCAGATACTGCTTGGCCTGAAGACCCAACGGGGTGCCGGTGCTGATGTTGTGCCGGAAGAGATCTCCGGTAGAGATCTGCGGGATCCCGAGAGACTCGGCCAGCCGGGTCGACTGGGTGCCCTTTCCCGCTCCCGGCGGTCCCAGCAGAACGAGTCTCACTTAAGGAACCCTTCGTAGTTGCGCTGCATCAGCTGGCTCTCGATCTGCTTGACGGTATCGAGGCCGACGCCGATCGCGATCAACACCGCCGTTCCGCCGAACGGCAGATTCGAGACGCTACCGCTGTTACCCGCCTGGAGGAACACGTTCGGCAAGACGGCGATCACGCCCAGGTAGATGGAACCGGGAAGGGTGATCCGGTTCAAGACGTAGCTCAGGTAATCCGCGGTGGGCTTGCCGGGGCGGATACCCGGGATGAACCCACCGAACTTCTTCATCTCATCAGCGCGCTCTTGGGGGTTGAACGTGACCGACACATAGAAATAGGTGAAGAAGATAATCAGGCCGAAGTAGACCGCCACGTAGACGGTATCGGCGGGGTTGGTGAGATGGTCGGCGACGAAGCGATCCCACCAGCTGTTACCGGGCCCGCTCTTCCCGCTCTGGATCAACTGGGTGACCAGGTTCGGGATATAGATCAGCGAGGACGCGAAGATGACCGGGATGACGCCGGCCTGGTTGACCTTCAGCGGGAGATAGGTCGACGTGCCGCCGTACATCTTGCGGCCGACCATGCGCTTGGCGTACTGCACCGGGATACGGCGCTGTCCCTGCTCGACGAAGACCACGCCGATGACGATGATCAGAGCCGCCACACACACCGCGGTGAAGACGGCACCGCCACGGTTATCCAGGATGGACTTGCCTTCGGCCGGGATTGCGGCAGCGATACCGGCGAAGATGAGCAACGACATGCCGTTGCCGACGCCGCGTTCGGTGACCAGTTCGCCCATCCACATCACCAGAGTCGCGCCCGCGGTCATCACCAGCACGATCACGATGAGCGTGAAGATGCTCTGATCCGGAATGATGTCCAGTGTGCAGCCCTGGAGCAGACCGCCGTTGGCGGCCAGTGCCACGATGCTGGTGGCCTGCAGAACCGCCAGCGCGACCGCAAGATAGCGCGTGTACTGCGTCATCTTGGCCTGGCCGGCCTGACCTTCTTTTTGCAGCTCCTCAAAACGCGGGATGACCACGGTCAGCAGCTGCACGATGATGCTGGCGGTGATGTAGGGCATCACGCCCACCGCGAGCACGGACAGCTGCAACAGTGCCCCCCCGGAGAACAAGTTGATCAGGGAGTAGACCTGGGCTCCGGCACCACCGCTGACCTGCTCGATGCACTGTTGAACGTTCGGGTAGCTGACCCCGGGCGACGGCAGCGCGGCCCCAGCCCGGTAGAGAATGACGATGCCCAGCGTGAAGAGGATCTTCCGCCTCAGGTCGGCCGTCCGAAACGACGAGATGAAAGCCGAAAGCACTCTTCCTCCTGGGCAGCCGGACAAGGATCGCGACGTGCCGATGCGGCTGGCCGGGCCAGCGTTCGGATAAACCTTCTTCGAGCAGATCACCACCGGACAAGGCCGACGGAGACGCGCGTTCAGTCAGTCTACGAGACTAACAGTTCGCCCAGGCTGACCGGGAATCCGTCCGGGGGTACAGGCCTGGCCCGGGGTGGCTGGTTAAATGAGCTAAGCAACGGCGGCGGTCCGTTGCCGCGATTGGGAGGATTCCGATGGCGCGCACGGATGACGACACCTGGGATCTCTCATCAGGGGTCGGCGCGACCGCGACGGCGGTGGCCGCGTCCCGTGCGATCGCCGACCGGGCCGGGTTGATCGACGACCCGTGGGCCGCACCGTTGGTCACTGCGGTCGGCATCGAGCATTTCTCGGCGATCCTGTCCGGCACCGCACCAGGCGACGACTCCGAGATGGGGCGGATGGCCCACGGCATGGCGGTACGTACCCGCTATTTCGACGATTTTCTGATCGCGGCCACCTCGGCCGGGATCCAGCAGGTGGTAATCCTGGCCTCCGGCCTGGACGCCCGGGGCTATCGGCTGCCCTGGCCTCCCGATGTCGTGGTGTTCGACGTCGACCAGCAGAACGTAATCGACTTCAAAGCGGCCACCCTGGCGGGTCTTGGTGCCGAACCCACCGCAGACGTCCGCAACGTGGGCGTCGACCTCCGCGATGATTGGCCCGCCGCGGTGCGCGCCCGCGGATTCGATGCCGGACGGCCGACGGCGTGGATCGCCGAGGGTCTGTTGATCTATCTGCCTCCGGACGCCCAGGACCGACTGTTCGACCACATCACCGCACTCAGCCCGGCCGGTAGCCGACTGGCCACCGAGTTCATGCCCAGTATGGACGTGTTCACCCCCGCGGGCACCGACCGCGATGAACCGGACGACGATCGCTGGCGTCGATTCGGATTCCAAGACGATCTGGCCGGACTCGTCTACGGCGGCGAACGCAGCCACGTCATCGACTATTTGACGAGACTCGGCTGGCAGGTCAGCGGCAGCCTGGTCGAAGATCTGTTCGCCCTCCACGGTTTCGAGCATCACGACGACGAAATGTCGAAGAAGTTCGCCGGTTTTCAGTATCTATCGGCGACGCGGGCATGAGGTTCCACTGTGGCGCGTAGCGACGACGACAACTGGGATCTGGCGTCCGGGGTGGGGGCGACGGCGACCATGGTCGCCGCGGGGCGCGCCATGGCCACCAAGGACCCTCGGCGTCTGATCAACGACCCATTCGCCGAACCCCTCGTGCGTGCGGTCGGAATCGACTTCTTCGTGACCATGATCGACGGCGGTATCGACAGCTCCCCTTTCGGCGATACCGGTCCGGAGCGAGTGGCGGCGATGATCGCCGGAATGGCCATGCGCACGAAGTTCTTCGATGACTACTTCATGTCCACGTGCACAGACGGCCACGTGCGCCAGGCGGTGATACTTGCCTCCGGGCTGGATTCCCGGGCCTATCGGTTGCCGTGGCCATCGGAGACCGTGGTGTACGAGATCGACCAGCCCGCCGTCATCGACTTCAAGACCCAAGTGCTGTCCGATCTTGGCGCACAGCCGATCGCGCAGCGCCGGACCGTCGGCATCGACCTGCGAGAGGATTGGCCCACCGCGCTCGCAGCGACCGGCTTCGATTCCGATGCCCCTACAGCCTGGCTGGCCGAGGGTCTGCTGATCTACCTGCCACCCGATGCCCAGGACAGGCTCTTTGACACGATCACGGCGTTAAGCGCACCCGGCAGTGCGGTGGCGACCGAATACGCCCCTGGAATCATCGATTTCGATGCCGACAAGGCCCGGGAGATGGCTGCAAACTTGCGAACCCACGGCCTCGATATCGATATGCCCGAACTCATCTATCCGGGCCCGCGCAGCAGTGCCATGGACTATTTGAGCGCTAAGGGTTGGGACGTCACGGGAACGCCGGGGAACGAATTGTTCCGCCGCAGCGGCCTGCAACCTCCCGACCGCGAAGACTACGACCCACTAGGCGAGATCGTCTACGTCAGCGCCCGCCGCTGACGCCGACTGTCTCGGCCTGGTCCTCAGAACCGCCAGTCCCCCAGCCACAGCGCTCTCGGTCCGGCGAGGTTGTGCTGACTCTGCTCGATCACCTCCCCGACAGCCCCGCGCATCAGCCCGGCCGCGGCATCGGTCAGCGATGCTGCGGCCGGTTGCGATGAAGGTTTGGGCCGCAGAAAATCCAGTACTGACGATCCGGGGAATCCGACCAGGTGAACCTTCGCGTCGGCGTCCAGTCCAGCAAGCACCTTGGCCCGGCGCACCGCTGTTCGCATGCCCCCAAGCTCGTCGACCAGACCACGTTCGGCGGCATCGGCTCCGGTCCACACCCGACCACGCGCGACCAACCCGACGTCCTCGATCGACATCGAACGCGCCTCGGCCACCCGCCGCACAAAATCGTCGTAAAACAAATCCGCCTCAGCCTTGACCAGATCGTGCTGGGAGTCGGTGAACGGCGAGCTCACCGACCACGCATCGGCATTGACGTTGGTACGCACCACATCTGACCCGACACCGAGCCGGTCCTTGAGATCGCGGGCCACCAGCTTGCCGGTCACCACACCAATCGAACCGGTGATCGTCGCGGCATTGGCCACAATCACCTCGGCAGCCATCGCAATGTAATAGCCGCCGGACGCGGCGACCGCGCCCATCGAGGCGACCACCGGCTTACCGGCTGACCGGATGCGCCCCACCTCCCGCCAGATGGTCTCCGAGGCGTTGACCGAACCGCCGGGACTGTCAATTCGCAGCACAACAGCTTTCACATCGTCGTCGGCACCGGCCTCCCGCAATGCAGCCGCGATGGTGTCACCACCGGCACTTGAGCGTCCGAACGGTGACAGCCCCGGCCCGCCGCGGCCACTGACGATGGGACCGCTCACGGTCACCACTGCAACGGTGGGATCTTTCTTGCGCAGAGATGGCCCGCGCTCACGGGTTTGGGCATAGCGGGACAGGAAGAGTCGCGACGGCTCGTCGTCCCCGTCGGAGTCTGGGTCCGATTGTCCGGTGAGTTCGCCGATACGTCGGTAGGCCTCATCGCGGAAGCCGATGCGGTCAATCAGCCCTGCGGTAACAGCGTCGTCACGCAGCAACGGGGCCCGGTCGGCGAGCTCATCGAGCGCGGCGGTGTCGGTCCGGCGGGATTCGGCGATCGCCTGCCACACCTGGTTGTGCAGACTTTCGATCAGGCGGCTGTCGGCCTCCCGGTGCGCATCGGTGTAGCGGTCTTGCGTGAACATGTTCGCCGCGGACTTGTACTCTCCGCGCGCGACGAACTGCGCCTGGAGGCCCGCCTTATCCAAGGCGTCCCGCAGGAACAGGGCGTTGGTGGCGAATCCGATCAGCCCGACCGTTCCGGAAGGTTGCATCCACACCTCGCTGAACACTGAGGCGAGGTAATAGGAGAGGGTTCCGGGGTAGGTCTCAGCCCAGGCCACCGAGGGCTTGACGGCGGTGAAGGTGCCGATT
>Ga0164295_10001945_pt1 | contig 17172 bp, 15 predicted proteins | sample GEODES006metaG_FD_111798 | JGI IMG/M metagenome (GOLD analysis project Ga0164295, IMG submission 111798) | Oligotrophic lake water microbial communities from Sparkling Lake, Wisconsin, USA - GEODES006 metaG | ecosystem: Environmental > Aquatic > Freshwater > Lake | place: USA: Sparkling Lake... | reverse complement strand
GCTTGGCAAATGCCAATGACATCCCATCAGTAACTTCTAGGGTGCTATTCATTAAATCAGGTAAGGGCTGAGAATTAGGATCAGTCATTCGAATAGACGTAAGCGCGTTGTTTTAATTTAGCGGCTTTTGCACGACGCTGATCTTCAACGCTTAATGGAGCTTGATCCCATAACAGAGCGCGACCAGCTTGCTGGTCTGCTTCGAGCTGAGGTTTCTCAGTTTTCAGTTCATTTAAGAACTGGGTGAATTCAGATTGATATCTTGCCATGGCATTTCCTAAAATACTCAATAAATTCAATGACTTATGATATAAATACCAAAAGCCATTTTGGGACTACAGGCACCATTATATAGGTGGTTTTCAGGGGCTTTTTATAAGTTTGCAGCCAGCAAAGCCTCAATTTGTGGGGCTTCTACACGTGTCATGAGATGCTGATAGGCCTTAATAGGGTTCTTACTTGACAGTGGTTGATCAATATCAGACCAGCTTAATGGGGGTATAGATAAAAATGCTTCTACACCAGCAGCTACTTGAGGGATCACCGGTTTGAGATATAGACTGAGCATACGAAAGGCTTCCAAAGTCACGCTACAGACTCGTTGAAGGTCGATATCGCGTGTTGGATCTTTGGCAATTTCCCAAGGCTTATTTTCATCGACAAAACCATTTACCTTATCCGCCAAATCCATGATGGTGCGTAACGCTTTCGCGTATTCACGACCCTCATAGAGTGCTGCAATTTTTTCGCTTGCAGCAGTAATTTCTTGTAGTAGCGGATTGCTCATCGCTTCATCTGAGATAACGCCATCAAAGCGCTTGACCAAGAAGCCTGCGCTGCGACTGGCAATGTTAATGTATTTACCTAATAGATCGCTATTGACTCTGGCAATAAAATCTTGCAGATTGAGATCTAAGTCTTCCATGCTGTCATTGAGCTTGGTAGCAAAGTAATAACGGAACCACTCGGGATTAAAGCCGCACTCAATCACGCTATTGGCAGAGATGAGGGTTCCGCGTGATTTGCTCATCTTTTCACCATCGACAGTTAAGAAGCCATGTGCAAAAACATTAGTCGGGGTCCTGTAGCCCGCGAATTGCAAGGTAGCAGGCCAAAAGAGAGTGTGGAAATATAAAATATCTTTACCGATGAAATGGTACTGCTCAGTAGTGGTATCGGGCTTAACCCACTCATCAAAATCGAGACCCTGTTTTTGGCAGTAGTTCAGGAAGCTAGCGTAGTAACCAATCGGAGCATCAAGCCAGACATAGAAATATTTGCCTGGTGCATCAGGAATTTCAAAGCCAAAGTAGGGCGCATCTCGAGAGATATCCCAATCACCAAGCTTGCTATCGCCAGGTTCCCCAACCCATTCCCTCATCTTATTTCGGGCTTCAGGCTGCAATGGCGTTTTCACTTGAGTCCAGTCGCGTAAGAAAGTTTCGCAACGGGGATCAGATAATTTAAAGAAATAATGGTCAGAAACTTTTTTAATCGGTGTGGCACCACTCACAACTGAGAAGGGGTTTTTTAGATCGGTAGGTGAGTACGTAGCTCCGCACTTTTCGCAGGAATCACCGTATTGATCTTTTGCGCCACATTTCGGGCATTCACCTTTGATAAAGCGATCAGGTAGAAACATTTCTTTAACGGGATCATAAGCTTGTTCAATTGCCCGTTTTTCAATGAATCCAGCATCACGTAATTTCAGATAAATACTTTGCGCAAGTTTTTCATTCTCAGGACTATCAGTTGTGTAGTAGTTGTCAAATGAAATCAAGAAGTTATCAAAGTCGCGCTTATGTTCTTTCCAAACATTAGCGATCAGTTCCTTAGGAGTGATACCTTCTTTTTCTGCCCGCAACATGATGGGGGTGCCGTGGGTATCGTCAGCGCCGACATAGTGAACCTCATGGCCGCGCATGCGCTGAAATCGTACCCAAATATCGGTTTGCACATACTCCACTAAATGGCCGATATGAATCTGGCCATTGGCATATGGCAAAGCGGAGGTAACAAGGAGGCGACGCGCTGAGCTACTCATGTGAAGCGGACTTTAATAAGAGAGTTAAATAGGGTTAATCTAGGATTATGCTGGGTCTAATGCATTGATTGAGCACTAATTTTAGTCTGCAGTTAAAGTAATACCCCATTGGTGATCAATAATGAGCAATCAACTTCGATTTACACCTCCATAGGAAAGCGTTTTATGGCAGTAAAGCCCAATATTCAGATGTCAAATGCCTCCGTGCCCTTAGTGCATGAGGTTGAAATATTGGATGAAATGGGGCGTCTTAAGCTCACCCATATACCCGGAGAGCGCCCCCTGACGATCTATTTGGATAAGCGTGAAATCGTGACTTTGATGACTTTGGGAAGTGCCCCAGAGGCCTTAGTTCTCGGATACCTGCGTAATCAGCGGATGGTTGAGTCCCCAGGTGATATTGAAAGCATCCAGGTGGATTGGGATACAGATTCAGCGGCAGTGAAAACAAGACGCAGTACAGTCGATATTGATGCTCTCACTAGTAAGAGGGTGGTCACTACTGGTTGTGGGCAAGGCACAATGTTTGGTGGTCTCATGGAGGAGATGTCACAGATTCGGCTACCAGAGGGCCCAACATTATCTCAAGAGGCAATTGTTGGCCTAATTGAATCGATCCGTTCTCATGACACGATTTATAAAAAGTCTGGCTCTGTCCATGCTTGCGCGGTTTTTGAAAGGCAAGGCGACGCAGAGGTAAGGCTTTTATATTTTATTGAGGATGTCGGTCGCCACAATGCGGTAGATTCCATTTCTGGTTTGATGTGGCTAGTGAATAAGCCTGGGAAGGATTTGATTTTCTTTACCACTGGGCGCTTGACTTCCGAGATGGTCATCAAGGGAGCTCAAATGGGGATCCCCTTTCTTTTGACACGCTCCGGCGTGACCTTGATGGGTCTTGAACTAGCCCGTAAAACCAATCTCACCATCATGTCCCGCTGCTCAGGCAAACACTTCGAGATCTACAACGCCCCTGAGCGAGTCCTTTTTAGTCAAATTAGCTGATTTTTACTTGCCCACCCACTATAAAAAGTGGGAAGTCCCCTACGAAGGTTTTACAATTCCGCCATGACTATTAAATCAGACCACTGGATCCGCCGCATGGGCGAGCAAGGCATGATCAGCCCATTTGAGCCTGGGCAAATTCGCCAAGACGCTGCTGGTAACAAAATCGTGAGTTATGGCACATCAAGTTATGGCTATGACATTCGTTGTGCAGACGAATTCAAGATTTTTACTAATATCAATAGCACTATCGTCGATCCAAAAAATTTCGATGAACAATCCTTTGTTGATTTCAGGGGCGATGTTTGTATCATCCCCCCAAACTCATTTGCCTTAGCAAGAACGGTGGAGTACTTCAAGATTCCACGCAGTGTATTGACGATCTGCGTTGGCAAAAGTACTTATGCCCGTTGCGGAATTATTGTGAACGTCACTCCATTCGAACCTGAATGGGAGGGTTACGTCACCTTAGAATTTTCGAACACTACACCATTGCCTGCAAAGATTTATGCAGGTGAGGGATGCGCCCAAGTACTTTTCTTTGAGAGCGATGAAGTATGTGGTACGTCGTACAAAGATCGTGGTGGCAAGTATCAAGGTCAGCAGGGCGTAACCCTGCCTAAGACCTGAGCCATTTGCGGCAGTGTGTACATGTCCTTTCAGCCATCATTTTGGTCGGTTAATGATGCTTTCAAATTTTAAGAAGTCGGTTCCAAATCTACTGGACCATACAGCAGGGGAGTATTTATGAAATTTCGTTTCCCAATCATCATTATTGATGAGGACTTTCGTTCGGAAAATATTTCGGGCTCTGGTATTCGCGATTTAGCAGAGGCTATTGAAACCGAAGGAATGGAAGTGATTGGTTTGACCAGTTACGGCGACCTTACTTCATTTGCTCAGCAAGCATCTCGTGCCTCTAGCTTTATCGTATCGATTGATGATGAAGAATTTGATTCTGATTCGGAAGACCACGATCTCCCAGCTTTAAATAACTTGCGTGCTTTCATTACCGAAGTTCGTAAGCGCAATGAAGATATTCCAATCTTCCTATATGGTGAGACTCGCACATCGCGCCATATGCCAAACGATATTTTGCGTGAGCTGCATGGCTTTATTCATATGAATGAAGACACCCCAGAATTTGTAGCGCGTCACATCATTCGTGAGGCTAAGGTTTATTTGGATTCATTAGCTCCGCCATTCTTCCGCGCCTTAACAAATTACGCTTCAGAGGGTTCGTATTCATGGCATTGTCCTGGGCACTCTGGCGGTGTAGCTTTCTTAAAAAGCCCAGTAGGCCGAATGTTTCATCAGTTCTTTGGTGAAAATATGTTGCGTGCAGACGTGTGTAATGCAGTCGAGGAATTAGGGCAGCTTTTAGATCACACGGGACCAGTGTTGCAAAGCGAACGTAATGCCGCCCGCATCTTTAGTGCCGACCATTTATTCTTTGTAACAAATGGAACTTCAACTTCCAACAAAATAGTTTGGCACTCTACGGTAGCGCCAGGCGATGTCGTAATAGTAGATCGAAACTGTCATAAGTCAGTTATTCATTCGATCACCATGATGGGTGCCATTCCGATTTTCTTAATGCCTACGCGTAATCACTTGGGCATTATTGGGCCAATTCCTAAAGAAGAGTTTGAGTGGGCCAATATCAAAAAGAAAATTGATGCTAATCCATTTATTAAGAATAAAAACGTTGTTCCGCGAGTGATGACACTCACGCAAAGTACTTATGATGGCATTATTTACAACGTCGAGATGATTAAAGAGATGCTCGACGGTAAAGTGGATTCTTTGCATTTTGATGAAGCTTGGTTGCCCCATGCTACCTTCCATCCTTTTTACAAAGATATGCACGCCATTGGCGCTGATCGCAAGCGCACTAAAAAGAGTCTGATGTTTGCTACTCAGTCTACTCATAAATTGCTGGCTGGCTTATCCCAGGCATCGCAAGTATTAGTCCAGGATGCTGATGAGCACAAGCTTGATCGTGATTGCTTTAATGAGGCCTACTTAATGCATACCTCGACTAGTCCGCAGTACGCCATTATTGCTTCTTGCGATGTCTCTGCGGCCATGATGGAGGCCCCCGGCGGCACTACGCTTGTAGAAGAGTCTATCGCTGAAGCAATGGATTTCCGGCGTGCCATGCGAGAAGTAGATGAAAAGTTTGGTGCAGACTGGTGGTTTAAGGTTTGGGGTCCAGATCATTTAACTGAAGAAGGTATTGGCGAGCGTTCAGATTGGATCTTGGAACCCGCCGCCGCTTGGCATGACTTCGGTAAGTTGGCCAAAGATTTCAACATGCTTGATCCTATTAAAGCCACAGTGGTTACTCCAGGCCTAGATATTGAGGGTAACTTTGGTTCAGTAGGTATACCGGCGAGCATTGTTACCAAGTACTTGGCTGAACATGGTGTGATTGTTGAGAAGTGTGGCTTGTATTCTTTCTTCATCATGTTCACGATTGGTATTACCAAAGGCCGCTGGAATACTCTTGTTACTGAATTGCAGCAATTTAAGGACCACTTTGACAAAAATGCTCCTTTGTGGAAAGTATTGCCAGAGTTTGTGGCGAAGCATCCACGTTATGAGCGCGTTGGTCTCAAAGATATTTGCCAACAGATTCATGAGTTCTATAAGGGTCGTAATGTTGCTCGCATGACAACAGAAATGTATACCTCTGATATGGTGCCTGCAATGATGCCTTCCGAAGCTTGGGCCAAGATGGCACATAAAGAGGTCGATCGCGTGCCATTAGATCAGTTAGAGGGTCGCGTAACCGCAATGTTAGTTACTCCGTACCCCCCAGGCATTCCATTGCTGATTCCAGGGGAGCGATTTAATAAGCGGATTGTGGATTATCTGTATTTTGCTCGAGACTTTAATGAGAAGTTTCCTGGCTTTGAAACCGATATTCACGGTCTTGTTAAAGCGGGGATTGATGGACGTAGTGAGTATTACGTCGACTGTGTCAGGCAGGAGCCAGACATAACGCTATAGCTGGGCAGTCCGACGCTAAATCCTTCTTAATGGCGATGGGTTTGAATCTCATTAACCGGCTTAGACCAGAACCCCTTGCCCTTTACAGATCTGCACGGCCTCTTTTGATGGCTGCCAGTACTTGTACTGGTGCAGTACCACCAGCGTGTTGGCGAGATTGCACTGACCCATCTACCGTCAGCAGGGGGAAGACATCATCACTCATGAGTTCAGGGCGGTTATCTAATCCACAGGCAAAACGCAATTCAGAAAGACTCAGATCGGTGAGCATGCAATTTCTACCTACACAGGCTTTGACAGCATGGGCTACAGCTTCATGAGCATCACGAAATGCCAGACCTTTTTTCACTAAATAGTCAGCCAAGTCAGTGGCTGTCGCAAAACCCTCTTGTGCAGCAGCTTTCATCACATCGACCTTAACTTCAATGTGAGGAATCATATCAGCAAAGATTCGTAAGGTATCTTGTACGGTATCTACTGCATCAAATAAAGGTTCTTTATCTTCTTGGTTATCTTTGTTGTACGCGAGGGGCTGCCCCTTCATGAGCGTCAATAAAGCAATCAAGTCACCATACACACGCCCAGTCTTCCCTCTTGCCAACTCAGGGACATCTGGGTTTTTCTTTTGCGGCATGATGGAGCTGCCAGTGCAAAAGCGATCAGGTAAATCAATAAAGCCAAAGCGTGGACTGAGCCAAAGAATCAGTTCTTCAGATAAGCGAGATACATGCATCATCAGGATGGATGCAAAAGCGCAGAACTCAATTGCAAAATCGCGATCCGATACTGCATCTAGGGAGTTATTGCAGATACCATCAAAGCCTAAGGTGCGCGCAACCTGTTCACGATCAATTGGGTAGGAAGTGCCAGCTAATGCTGCAGCACCTAAAGGTAAGCGATTGAAGCGAGCCCGTAAGTCGACTAAACGGCTGGTATCACGACTAAACATTTCGTAATAAGCCATCAGGTGATGACCAAACGTAATGGGTTGTGCCACCTGTAAATGAGTGTGACCCGGCATGATAGTAGCAGCATGCTTTTCTGCTAAATCCAAAAGAGCAGTGCGTAATAATTTAAGAGTAATAGCAATATCATCAACGCTGCCACGCATCCATAGACGCAAATCCGTTGCTACTTGATCATTACGTGAACGACCGGTATGTAGCCGTTTGCCAGCATCGCCCACTAATTCGGTGAGACGTGCTTCAATATTGAGGTGAACATCTTCGAGCGCCAATTGCCAATTAAAGTGACCAGACTCAATCTCACTCTTAATTTGAGCCATACCCTTCTGGATATCAGCCAAATCTTGAACACTAATGATTTTTTGCTTGGCCAGCATTTCTGCATGAGCTAGAGATCCGGCAATATCAACCATAGCAAAGCGTTGATCAAAGCCAATAGAGGCGGTATAGCGCTGAACAAGTTCGTCTACGGGTTCGTCAAAACGGGCTGACCATGCTTGGGCTTTGTTGGCTAAGGAATTTTTGGATGAGCTCATAAACACAGTATATTGGTGGAGGTCTTTTATTATTTTAAATGTTATGTCCCAAACCCTAAATTCTCCTTCCTTATCCTCCCCTGCACGCCTGGTCATCGCCTCCCGTGAAAGCCGTCTGGCCATGTGGCAGGCTCAATTTGTCCGCGATTGCCTTAAAAAGCTCTATCCCCAGTGTGATGTCCAGATTTTGGGCATGACTACTCGAGGGGACCAGATCTTGGATAAAGCCCTCTCTAAAGTGGGAGGGAAGGGCCTTTTTGTCAAAGAGCTCGAAGCCGCCCTAGAGGATGGCCGTGCCGATTTAGCGGTTCATTCCTTAAAAGACGTACCGATGGTGATGCCCGATGGGTTTGATCTATCGTGTGTCATGGCTCGGGAAGATGCCCGTGACGCCTTTGTTTCTAATGACTACGCCAGCTTAGCAGATCTTCCCCAAGGGGCCATTGTTGGTACTTCCAGCTTGCGTCGTGAGTCAGTCATCCGGTCCAAGTTCCCTCACCTCGTGATCGAACCCTTAAGGGGTAATTTAGATACCCGCATGGGTAAACTTGATCGCGGCGAGTATCAAGCCATTATTTTGGCTGCAGCTGGTTTAAAGCGCTTAGGACTAGAGAGTCGTATTCGAGCCTTTTTACCGTATGACCCATACACACCAGCGGCCGGCCAAGGAGCGCTTGGCATTGAGACCCTAAGTGCGCATCCCGATATCAAACAATGGCTAGCGCCCTTAAATGACCTACCCACCTTATATGCCGTTAGTGCCGAGCGGATGGTCTCTCGCCAGTTAGGTGGTTCCTGTGAAGTGCCCTTGGCAGCGCATGCCGTCTGGGATAAAGACCACATGCACATCCGATCCTTTGTGGCTAGTACCGATGGCAAAGCGATTTGCCTAGCCAGTGGTAGTGCTCCAGTGCAGTCAATCGCACAAGCTGAAGCTTTAGGATTATTAGTTGCTCAAGATTTACTTGATCAAGGTGCGGCAGAGTTGATACCAAAGACTACAAAACAATAACTCATCAGGCAACAGCATGAGTGCTAAAACTATCGTTGTCACTAGACCTAGTGGGCAAGCTCGTCAACTGATTGAAGTACTCATGCAGGCGATTGAGAAAAGTGGCGTTGCGAAGCGCGGTCTTCCAGAAATCATTTCTTTACCTTTGTTGACCATAGTTCCTAAGACGGACGCAGCTTTGGCTGATCACATTTCATCTGCTTTACATGACACTGATCTCGCTATCTTTGTTAGCCCCAATGCAATTGAGAGTGTGATGCGCTTATTGGAGCGAGATTGGCAAGACTTTTCAAAAAAGATTATTCCTATTGGGGTAATGGGAGGCAGCAGTAAGCATGCCTTACAAAATCATGGTGTTGGTACAGAAATCAAACCAACACCCATCATCATTCCAGAAAATAATGCGCAGTGGGATTCAGAAGGTTTATGGCTAGAATTGCAAAAGCTCGGATGGGATTGGCAAGGCAAGAAGGTCCTTATTTTTAAGGGTGAGGGCGGGCGTGATTGGCTTGCCGATACCCTGAAAAAGGCAGGTGCTACAGTTGAAGGGATTTCAACCTATACCCGCATTCCTTTGGATATTGATAATCCTGTATGGCAAGCGATTCACGATATGGATTTTTCTAAATCCCTATGGCTTCTGACTTCCTCTGAAGCGGTCCGCTACTTAGGTAAGGTGATTGAAGATCAATTCACTTATGGCTTGAGCAGCGCAAGCGCCATTTGCCCGCATCACAATATCGCAGATGCTGCAGAGCTGATTGGCTTTGGTGAGGTGTTTACTACAGACTCTGGTGATGAAGCTTTAATCAAAACTACTTTGGCTTGGCTATCGCTCTAAGCCATTGAATACTGCAGTAACTCAGGCAGGAAAATTTCATTAACGAGGATGGGATGACCCTTCAGTCGATAGAGTGTGCGTCGAGCCCATAAGGGTGAACTCAGCCCAGCTAGATATTGGGAGCATTTTTTCCATAAGGCACTACTCTTATCTAAGCGTGCAATATCACGTGGACACTTTGGCTTTGAATGCTTACGGCTTTTAGCAAAGAGTACGGCGCCTAGGGGCTTTTTACCTAATCGCAAAATGGCATGATTGCTACCACTCGAGCTAAAGGTAGGTATAACGCTATGCGCAATGACTAAGGGAACATTGTTTGCACACAGCAAAACCTCCCGTACACGACAACGTCTAATGCGGAAATGAAAATAACGACTTTCGTCGTTATTTAGGGATTGAGGGTAATCGCGCAAAACTTGTACTTCTAGTTTTTGACCAATTGCCTTCTCAATTTTTTGAGTGAGTGATCCGGTATCACTAAGCCAAGGCTGCCACTTGCGTGGCGCCCGATGAATCTTCCCGGAACCGACTCGATTCCATGCAGAACGGAGGCGATTGCGGGGATTCATATTTAGCTACCGCTAAAGTTTCTGCGTTGACCACCAGCTTTTGGCTTAGCGAAACGTGGGCCTGGTGGACGTGAGTCAGCAGAACGCGCTGGACGAGAGTCAGCAGAACGCGCTGGACTTGAATCATCTGAGCGTGCAGGACGTGAATCAGATGAACGGCCACCACTGCTACCGCCACCGCCATTACCACCAAAGCGTGACTCAGAACGAGTGCCAGAACCATAACGACCGCCACCACCGCCAGAGCGATTACCACCGCCACCACCGCCAGAGCGACCACCAGGACGACCGCCACCACCACCAAAGCTCGGTTTAGTTTGTGGCTCAAGACCAGCAATCACTGATGCAACGATATCTTGCTGCGTAAAGCGCTCGATATTGCGGATCTTGGCGCGGTCACGATGTTCAACCAAAGTGATAGCAACACCATTGCGACCAGCACGACCGGTACGTCCGATGCGATGGGTATAGTCTTCGGGTTTCATTGGCAGGCCAAAGTTAATCACATGACTAATCCGTGGTACATCGATGCCACGAGCTGCTACATCAGTCGCCACCAAAATCTTGGTGTGACCCTTACGCAAGGATTCAAGGCGACGCATACGAACAGCTTGAGGCATAGCGCCATGAAGGGCAGTTGCTTCGTAGCCATTCGCGCGTAAGGTGTCAGCGATCTTTTCGCTTTCAACTTGGGTGCTCGCAAACACAACTGCTTGATCCAAAGTGGCGTCTGCCAAGATGTGCTCAAGCAACTTATGTTTGTGTGACATGCTATCTGCCCAATGCAACTTCTGTTCGATGTTAGCGTGTTTTTCACCTGCGTGAGCAAGTTCAATACGCTTGGCATCTGTAGTTAAGGCATTGGCCAAAGACATAATCTTTGGTGCAAAAGTTGCAGAGAACATTAAAGTTTGCTTACGTCCTGCACAGCGCTTATCAATTGCCTCGAGATCATCTGCAAATCCCATGTCGAGCATGCGATCAGCTTCGTCGATAACGAGTTGTTTGACATCATCAAGACGAATTGCTTTGCTGTCACACAGATCGAGTAAACGACCTGGAGTGGCAACAACTAACAAAGCACCTTTTAGAGCCTGGATTTGCTTGCCATAAGGCATGCCACCCATGACAGTTGCAATGCGGATACCTTTCATGCCACGAACTAAGTTCACTGCATCAGCGGTAACCTGTTGAGCCAATTCACGAGTAGGGCAGAGCACTAATACTTTAGGTTGTGCGCGACCTGGTACAGGTGAGTTGTTTGGGTTGTCTTCGATGAGTTGATTAATCAAAGGCAATAAAAAGGCTGCGGTTTTACCGCTACCGGTTTGGCTGCTGACCAATAAGTCACCACCCGCTAAAGCAGCAGGAATAACCTGTGATTGAACAGGTGTGGCTTGGGTAAAACCCAGTTCAGCAACGTTTTTAAGAAGTGGCGCCGCAAGGGCGAAAGACTGGAAGGTACTTCCAGCGTGCTTTAAGTCTTGCGACTCGTTTTTAGTTTCTTTAGAAAAAGTCATGCTATTACACATCCCCTCAAAGGGATGTCTCCGTATGTTGCACCCATGGTTTTTAAAGGGTGCGATGGTCAAAGGCATCGACCATCAGACAGGCGGCAGCGCGTTTTTTTAATTCTGTGTTTATAACTTCTAAACGATACGCTGAAATATAGCTGGGGGGCGATGAAACAAATTGCTTAAAAAAGCCTCCTATTATGACAGTTTGGGGATGTGATTACAAGGGTTTTCCCCAGTTAATTGCAATTACTTCAGAAAGCGCAATAAACGTTCAACGGTTTTTCCATATGGCGGACGTGCTAGCTTGCTACCTTTCCATAGGTTTAAACCTAAAAAGCCTCTTACTTGCAAAACTGATTTGCGATGACTAAAGAGATCAAATCCTACTTTGCCATGATAAGCACCCATGCCACTTGCACCAGTGCCGCCAAAAGGCAATGACTCTACTGTGATGTGTAATAAAGTTTCATTAATCGTGACTCCGCCGGATCTTGTTTCGCTTAAGACCTTTTGCATATTCTTTTTGTCTTTACCAAACCAATAGAGTGCTAAAGGATGAGGTTTCTTGTTGATCAATTCAATTGCAGCTTGAGTATTAGCGATCGTTACAATTGGCAAAATAGGTCCAAAAATTTCTTCATGCAGGACGCGGGCCTCTGCTGGGATGTCAACAAGCAACACTGGCTCAAACTTTCTGGCGCCAGTAGCAGAAGTCCTCAGTAAAGAAATTGCTTTTGCACCACGATCAAGAGCATCAGCTACCAAGTGCTGCCAATGTTGAAGTTGTGCATCATCAATTGGTCCTGTCAATTCATCAGGGCTAGAAAATTGTTCTTGTGCTGCAGCTTTCAGTTCTTGGATAAATGTATCTTGCTGAGATCGTTCAATGAGGACGTAATCTGGGGCTATGCAGGTTTGTCCGCTATTAAGCAATTTGCCATAAATGATGCTTGCAGCGGCATCTTTAAGATTGGCCGTGGAGTCTACTATTGCGGGGGATTTGCCCCCAAGCTCAAGGGTGATCGGCGTAAGATGTTCAGCGGCTGAGCGCATCACCTTTTTACCAATACTTTCATTACCAGTAAAAAAGAGGTGATCAAAAGGCAGCGCTGCAAATTGTTCTGCTACTTCTGCGCCCCCAGTAGTAACGCAAAATTCTGTTGGGTGAAAATATTCCTGAATCAGATTGGACAAAAATCCCGAGGTGCGTAAACAACGTTCTGATGGTTTAAGCCAGACGCGATTGCCGGCAGCAAAGGCGGCAATCGCTGGAACGAGTGCTAACTGAACTGGATAATTCCATGGACTCATAATGCCGATTACGCCAAGTGCTTGGTTTTGAATCCATGCTTCTGAGGATCCAAGCGTGATGGGCGTATCCACTTGCTCGGGGCGCATCCATTCTTTGAGATGCTGACGAGTAAATTGACAGGCTTGGTAAATCATCTGAAATTCAGCTAGGCGGGTTTCAATCGGATGACGTACGCCAAAATCAGCAGAAACTGCCCTACAAATTTTATCTTCATTGGCCTGAATCATTTTTTCAATTCGGGCAATCCGTTCAAGCCGAATATCTAGGGATGGATTAGGTTCTGCGGCAAAGGCAGCTTTGATTTCATCTAGTTGGAGTGAGAAGCGATTCATAGGGGCATTAGCAGTTGGCAGATTTTGGAATAAGGCATTAGGATAAAGCCATGAATGAAAACTTAAATAAAACCCCAGAGAGTTTGGAGCGTGCCACCCTAGGTGGTGGATGTTTTTGGTGTCTTGAAGCTGTTTACCAGCAAATTCAGGGTGTTCACTCCGTAGTGTCGGGATATGCCGGGGGCGCTCGCCCTAACCCTAGTTATGAGGAGATTTGCACTGGAGCAACTGGCCATGCTGAAATTGTAGATATCTTATTTGATCCCAAGATCGTTTCTTTTCGGGATCTGCTAGAGATTTTCTTTGTGATTCATGATCCTACGACTTTGAACTATCAGGGTAATGATCATGGCACTCAATATCGCTCAGTCATATTTACCCATAGTGACACGCAAACTCAGATAGCTCATGAGGCAGTAAAGGAGCTTGAGGATTCCAAGATTTATTCTGCGCCAGTGGTAACGCAGATTGATGCGGCTCCTATTATTTATCCAGCAGAAGAGTATCACCAGAATTATTTCCAGCAGCATCCGAATCAGGGTTACTGCATGGCAGTCGTAGCACCTAAACTCGCAAAATTTAGAGCCAAATTTAAAGCGCTCATTGCTACTCGTTATGCTTAGGGTGCTAAGCGCTCAATCTTCCAGTTTGCCCCATCAAGCTGGTAATGAATGCGGTCATGAAGTCTGGAGGGTCGACCCTGCCAGAACTCAATTTCCGTAAGCTTCAGGCAATACCCACCCCAATGTTCAGGGCGCGGTGGTGCGTCACCAAATTCTGCTTGGTAACGTTTTTCAGCCTGCTCTAAAAACTCGCGGCTAGGAATAGCTGAGCTTTGGGGGGAAGCCCAGGCACCTATTCTGGAGGCGGCTGGACGGGAATGAAAATATTCATCGCTTTCAGCCGCGCTAACCCGCTCCACGAGACCTTTAATGCGCACTTGACGCTCTAGCTCATGCCAATGAAATAGGAGGGCCGCTTGGGGGCGAATTGCTAAATCACGCCCTTTTTGACTCTCGTAATTGGTAAAGAAGGTAAAGCCGTTCTGATCAGCTCCTTTTAGTAAGACAATACGTGCTGATGGATTGCCTACTTGGTCCGCAGTAGCTAAGGTCATGGAGTTAGGTTCAGGACACTGTGCTTTCACAGCTTGGTCAAACCAAAGCTGAAAGAGCAGCAATGGATTGTGCGGAACCTCAGTTTCAGAAAGCTGACCAAAGGTATAGTTTTTGCGAAGTTGAGCAATGGAGTCCATTTGTTCAGTATAAAGAGAAGCTATGGCAGAAGACAAGGTTGAAGACAGTTTAGAAAGTCGGCGTTTTGGAGGGGTTTCCAGACTCTATGGGACAGAGCTACGTGCGCGCTTTCAGCAAGCCACTGTAGTAGTTGCTGGCTTAGGTGGAGTTGGTTCCTGGGCAGCGGAAGCTTTAGCACGGACAGGTATTGGGCACTTGGTTTTGGTTGATTTTGATCACATTGCTGAGAGCAATACCAATCGCCAATTGCATGCCTTAGAGGGTCAGTATGGCAAAGCCAAAGTTCAGGCTATGGGCGAACGCATGATGCAAATTAATCCAGACATTCAATTAACGATCTGTGATGAATTTTTAGAGCCAGGTAAGCTTGATGCAGTAGTTCCTGAAAATGCATTGGTTTTAGACGCCACCGATTCAGTGCAGACAAAAATTGCATTAGTGATTTGGGCCACTCAACATAATCGTTCTTTAGTGATGTGCGGTGCCGCTGGGGGTAAGACTGATCCCACCTCAGTACGTTGCGATGATCTTTCGCGAACTGAGCAAGACGCTTTGTTGGCAAAAGTTCGCCAAGGTTTGAGACAAGATCATGGTTTCTCTAGAAATCTGAAAAAGAAAATAGGAGTGCGTGCGATTTACTCGCATGAACCAAGAGCTGGGGCTTCTAGCGGAGGATTAGCTTGTTCTGGCTACGGCTCTACTGTGATGGTTACTGCAGCATGTGGCTTTGCGGCTGCGGCAGAGATTTTAAATCTGATCGCTATTCAGCCTTAAATCCTTAAGGGGAATCCCTGTAGGAAGTTACGTATTCTTTTGCAGTCAATTACAAAATATTTCACAACTGGGCCTTTGTGAATAAGAAAAATCCTTTTTTTAGTGTTTACTTTTATTTAATTAATCACTTTAGTTATTTTTAAGCTCTAGTACTTACGCAAACTCCTCCCTAGACTTTGCTTCGTTGGTAAATCGCCAATGACAAATCGAAAGGAGATCTCTTTTGCAGACTCAACATACCGGCTTAAAACGCCATCTGAAAGTAAGACACATTCGTTTGATGGCTTTAGGCTCAACGATTGGTGTCGGCTTGTTTTTAGGATCAGCGAGTGCTATCAAAATTGCAGGACCCTCGATTCTTTTGGGGTATTTATTAGCAGGAATTGTTGCTTTCATCGTGCTTCGCACCTTGGGTGAAATGGCGGTGCACGAGCCTGTAGCCGGTTCATTTGCAGCGTATGCCAATAATTATGTCGGACCACTGGCTGGTTATATGGTCGGATGGGGTTATTGGACCTACTGGATTGTGGTGGGCATCGCAGAGGTGACTGCTGTAGGAATTTATATGGGTATTTGGTTCCCAGAGATTCCTCAATGGATTTGGGCGCTCTCATCCATTGTGCTGATGGGCCTGATTAATCTAATAGCGGTCAAAGTTTTTGGCGAATTTGAGTTTTGGTTTGCCTTAATCAAGGTGGTGGCCATTGTCGCTATGATTGCTTTGGGAGGTTCTGTCATTCTCTTTGGTTTTACCAATAATTGGCAACCAATTGGTTTGAGTAATTTGTGGCAGCACGGAGGGTTTTTCCCGAATGGCATCAGCGGCATGTTGCTTTCATTGCAAATGGTCTTATTTGCATACGTTGGTATAGAGATGATTGGTCTCTCAGCTGGTGAGGCAGAGAATCCACGCAAAACCATTCCGATGGCTATCGACTCTTTAGCTTGGCGTATCTTGATTTTTTACATGGGCGCCATTCTGGTCATTCTTGCCATCTTTCCATGGAATGAAGTGGGACAGCAGGGCAGTCCTTTTGTGGTGATGTTTGAGCGTATTGGTTTGCGAGAGGCGGCAGGACTGATTAATTTTGTCGTCATTACAGCGGCACTTTCGTCTTGTAATGCTGGAATCTTTAGTGGTGGCAGGTTGCTCTATGCACTTTCAGTAAATGGTTATGCCCCCGCACCTTTTGCAAAGTTATCTAAGTATGCCGTACCCTATCGTGCGGTAATAGGCACAGTTGCGGTTTCTATGACTGGTGTTGTGCTCAATTACTTTGTACCTGATAAAGCCTTTCAATACATCATGGCTGCAGTGACTTTTGTTGGGCTGATGGTTTGGATAGCAATCCTGTATACACAAATAAAATTTCGTTACTCGTTAACCAAGGCTCAAGTAGCAGAGCTCAGCTATCGGACGCCTTGGTGGCCCTATTCCTCATGGTTTGCTCTAGCATTTATTGTTTTGGTAGTGGTGTTAATGGGCTTTCATGAGGATGCACGGATAGCTCTGGTATTAGGTCCGTGTTTATTGGGTGTTTATCTAGCGATGTTTTATGTTGTTGGACTACACCGCAAAACAAAAAACAATCATGAATTTAAATAATAGGAGATCAACATGATTATTGGCGTACCTCAAGAAGTAAAAAATAATGAATTTCGAGTGGGCTTAACCCCAGGAAATGTCAGCGGACTGTGCAAACAAGGACACTCTGTATTGCTCCAGCGCGGTGCAGGTGAACAAATTGGACTGAGCGATGAATCTTATCGAATTGCTGGCGCTACTTTAGTGAATAGTGCTGCTGAGGTATTTCACAAAGCTGAAATGATTGTGAAAGTCAAAGAGCCTCAGTCACAGGAATGCGCGATGCTGAGGGAGGATCAAATCCTGTTTACTTACCTACATTTGGCTCCAGATCCAAAGCAAACAAAAGCCTTGCTAGATTCGGGGGCAACTTGTATTGCATATGAAACAGTCACCTCTATTCATGGTG
>Ga0164295_10001944_pt1 | contig 17173 bp, 15 predicted proteins | sample GEODES006metaG_FD_111798 | JGI IMG/M metagenome (GOLD analysis project Ga0164295, IMG submission 111798) | Oligotrophic lake water microbial communities from Sparkling Lake, Wisconsin, USA - GEODES006 metaG | ecosystem: Environmental > Aquatic > Freshwater > Lake | place: USA: Sparkling Lake... | reverse complement strand
TAGAGGACCAGATGCTGTTCCTCCACCACCGCAGCCAGCAAGAACTAAGCTAGCAACAGCAGCAGCAACCACGATGGTTGCTTTGTTGAATTTCTGCATGTTTTCTCCTTTAGTAAGTTCCTTGATCAAAGGTATCTAGATAACCTTCAAGAAGGGGTACCGAAGTATAACTAAGCCCTACCAATCGGTAAATACTTTTTTGGGGCTGATAATGGACATGTTCCAGGTAAATTCCAGAAAATCTTGTTAGTAATTAGGTTAATACTATGAAGGAAACCGCTCTGCCTGCTTAGGGTCGATTACCGCCAAGGCCACATCTTTCATCGTGAGCCTTCTATCCATTGCTGCCTTTTGAATCCAGGAGAAAGCTTGTGGCTCGCTCAAATTAAGGGCAGACATCAAAATCCCTTTAGCTTTATCAATGATTTTTCGAGACTCTAATCGCTCGTGCAGATCGGCAACTTCATCTGCAAGAGAGCGCATCTGTAAATGCCGACTTATCGCAATTTCAATGGCGGGAACTAGATCTCCAATTGAAAATGGCTTAACAACATATGCCATTACTCCCGCATCACGTGCGCGTTCAACAAGTTCGCGCTGCGAGAATGCGGTCAACATCAATACTGGAGCGATAGTAATGATCTTTTCTGCGGCAGATATTCCATCAAGAACTGGCATCTTCACATCAAGGATTGCAAGATCTGGCTTATGCAGTTGCGCTAACTCAATTGCTTGAGCACCATCAGCTGCTTCGGCTACAACTTCATAACCGGCTTCACCCAACATCTCAACCAGATCCATCCGGATAAGGGCTTCATCTTCAGCAACGAGAATTCGGATTCGCGTAGGCGCACTATTGCTATTTTTATCCACGTTTACAACCGCGCCTTTTTATTCATGTGCCTCGAGTCGGATTCGAACCGACACTATGCAGTGTTTGAGACTGCCCTCTCTACCGTTGGAGTACCGAGGCTCTAACTGCAAATCTTAACGGTAAGCGGGAGCAACCCCACCCACAGCATCGCCCACGCGGTGAACACGCATTGCATTCGTTGAGCCTGGAATTCCCGGAGGTGAGCCAGCGACAATTAAAACTAGCTCGCCCTCTTTACAGCGCTTTGACTCAAGAAGAAAAGTATCAACCTGCATAACCATCTGATCGGTGTGCTTGACCATCGCAGTTAACTCTGGTTCAACTCCCCAATCGAGGGCCATGCGATTGTAAGTTCCAACTTCGGGAGTAAATGCCAAGATCGGAATTGGTGAGCGCAACCGTGCGGTACGTCGCGCTGAATCTCCAGATTGAGTGAAGGTAACTAAGTATTTAGCACCAACAATTGCACCAACTTCAGCTGCCGCTTTGGTGATAGCGCCGCCTTTTGTTTTTGGCGTTGACTTCATCGGACGGATCAGGTCCATTCCGCCTTCTTCTGTATGGGAAATTATGCGCGCCATGGTCTGAACGGCTTCAATTGCAAATTCCCCAACGGAAGTTTCGCCCGACAACATCAGTGCATCGGCGCCATCTAGAACAGCGTTTGCGCAATCTGTCGCTTCAGCGCGAGTTGGACGAGAATTTGTGATCATAGAATCGAGCATCTGGGTTGCAACAATTACAGGTTTTGCCGCTTCACGAGCCAACTGAATGCAATGCTTTTGTACTAGTGGAACCTCTTCAATAGGAAGTTCTACGCCTAGATCACCACGCGCAACCATAATGCCATCAAATGCGTTAACGATTTCTTGCAAATTTGCCACCGCTTGTGGCTTCTCAATTTTGGCAATAACTGGGATGCGAATACCAACTTCATCCATAATGCGATGAACATCTACGATGTCATCAGCGCTGCGAACAAATGAAAGCGCGATGAAATCAGCGCCAGCATTCAAACCCCAGCGAAGGTCATCCATATCTTTTTCAGATAGGGCTGGTACCGAAACTGCTACACCAGGCAGATTAATTCCCTTGTTATTGCTGACTGCACCGGGTTCGATCACTTTGGTAACTACATCGTTACCTTTTACTTCAACAACTTCGACAGTAACTTTTCCGTCATCAATCAATATGCGGTCGCCCGCTTTACAATCACCGGGTAGACCCTTGTAAGTAGTTCCAACGCGATCTTTGGTTCCTTCAACTTCATCTGTAGTGATTGTGAAAATATCACCACGCACAAGATCGTGAGGACCTGCCTTGAAACGTGCTAAACGAATCTTTGGACCTTGCAGGTCTACGAGAATAGCTACGGGAACACCAGCATCTTTCGCTGCTTGGCGAACCTGATCAAGACGCGCTTGATGTTCTGGATACCCACCGTGAGAGAGGTTAAGTCGGGCCATATTCATTCCAGCGTCAATTAGTTCACGAACTTTTTCAGCGGACTCAACTGCTGGACCCATTGTGCAAACAATCTTCGCGCGACGCATGTGGCTACCTTATCTAATCATTTGCATTGTTAGATGCTTTCTTGGAGAACTGCAAGTTAATTTAAGTGGGATAAAGCACCTAAACCATTAAAGATCGATCGGTTGGCTCAATAGGTGCAGGCAATTGAGTCTCCCCTTCAAGATATTTATCAACGCCCGCTGCTGCACTTCGACCTTCAGCAATCGCCCAAACAATAAGAGACTGCCCACGTCCGGCATCGCCCGCGATAAATATTCCTTCTACACTGCTCTGATAATTTGCATCGCGCTTAATATTTCCACGATCATCTAATTCAACTTCTAGCTGAGTCAGGATTTCTGATTTTTCAGGCCCAGTAAAGCCCATTGCTAAAAAGACAAAATCTGCCGGTATCTCTCGCTCTGTGCCAGGAACTGGTTCGAATTTTCCGTTAGAGAATTGTGTTTCAACAATTTTCAACCCTTTCAAATTTCCCTGTCCGTCTCCGACAAACTCTTCAGTGCTAACGGCAAATACGCGGTTATCCAACTCTTCGTGTGCAGATGAAATGCGATAGATCATTGGATAAGTTGGCCAGGGTTGTCCGCTAGGACGTTCTTCTGTTGGGCGCGGCATAATCTCTAATTGAGTAACGCTCGCTGCTCCCTGCCGCACAGATGTACCGAGACAATCTGCACCCGTATCTCCTCCACCCAAGATGACAACATGCTTTCCGGCAACGTTGATATCTGGGTTAGTCACTTCTCCAAGGGCTTGTTTGTTGCCCCAAGGCAAAAATTCCATCGCTTGATAAACGCCTTTATTTTCGCGCCCTTTGATTGGGAGATCGCGCCATTGTGTAGCACCAACAGCAACCACGATTGCATCATATTTTCTGCGCAAATCTGCGCCAGTTAAATCAACGCCAACATTTACACCGGAACGAAAACGGGTTCCTTCTTTCTCCATCTGATTGAGGCGGCGATCAAGAACGCTCTTCTCCATTTTTAATTCCTTAATTCCGATTCGAAGCAAACCTCCGATTTTATCGGCGCGCTCATACACCGCGACAGTATGGCCGGCACGAGTTAGCTGTTGTGCTGCAGCTAAGCCCGCAGGGCCTGACCCAATAACTGCAACGGTCTTGCCGGTTAAGCGATCAGGTGGGGTTGGCTTTACATTTCCGGCGCCAAAGGCTTCTTCAATTGTGCGAAGTTCTACCTGTTTGATTGTGACTGCATCAGCGTTGATTCCAACTACACAAGCAGTTTCGCACGGGGCCGGACATAAACGACCCGTGAACTCTGGGAAGTTATTTGTTGCATGCAACCGCGCAATAGCCTCTTCTTTATCTCCACGCCAGATCAAGTCATTCCACTCTGGAATCAAGTTACCAAGTGGGCAACCTTGGTGACAGAACGGAATACCACAATCCATACAGCGACCAGCTTGCTTTTGTAGGTGCTCCATACTTTGCGGCTCATAAACTTCATGCCAATCTTTGATTCGCACATCGACTGGACGACGTTTAGGCATCTCACGTGGTGTAGTTAGAAATCCCTTTGGATCAGCCATTTGCTGCTACCTCCATTACATATTGATCGACTGGAAGACCATCTTTTGTCGCTCTTTCAATTGCAGCGAGAACGCGGGCATAATCACGCGGCATAATAAGTGAAATTCGATTTAACGCAGCGCTCCAATCCTTTATGAGCTCTGCAGCTACTTCAGAACCGGTTTCTGTATGGAAATTTGAGATTATTGACTTAAGTGAATCTCGTTGATCTTCAGGAACTGCCAAGATATCAACCATCTCAGTATTTACTTGGGCCGGATTCAAATCTAGAACAAAAGCGCGCCCACCTGACATACCAGCAGCGAAATTGCGCCCGGTGCGACCTAAAATCACCACGGTTCCACCCGTCATATATTCACATCCGTGATCGCCAACGCCTTCGACAACTGCGGTTGCACCAGAGTTGCGAACGCAGAATCTTTCACCAACTAAGCCGCGGATAAATATTTCACCTGAGGTTGCGCCATAACCAATTACGTTGCCAGCGATCACATTTTCGTGAGATGAGAAGGTGGCACGTTCATCTGGTCGAACGATTACGCGACCGCCTGAAATTCCTTTGCCAACATAGTCATTGCTATCACCGTAGAGTCGAATAGCAATTCCGCGCGGCAGGAAAGCGCCAAGTGATTGGCCGGCAGAACCGTGCAGCATCACATCAATTGTTCCAACGGGCAACCCTTCTGCGCCAAAGCGACGAGTTACTTCTGCGCCCAACATTGTTCCGACTGTGCGGTTAACGTTGCGCACCGGTAGATCAATGCGTACCGGCTCTTTCTTATCCAATGCGGCTGCAGCAAGAGTGATTAACTGATTATCCAATGCGGCAGCAAGTCCATGATCCTGGAATGTGGTGCGATGAAGCGGTGAATCAACATCTGGACGAACTAGCAAGGGTGCCAGATCAAGTCCGCTCGCTTTCCAGTGGTTTATGGCATCGCGCGTGTCTAGGTATTCGACGTGACCGATAGCTTCTTGAAGTGTGCGGAAACCAAGTTTTGCCAGGATTTCACGGACTTCTTCGGCGATGTACTCAAAGAAAGTTTCAACGAATTCTGGCTTCCCGGTGAAGCGTTTACGCAACTCTGGGTTCTGTGTTGCAACGCCAACCGGACAGGTATCTAAGTGACACACGCGCATCATTACGCAACCTGAAACAACGAGTGGCGCGGTTGCAAATCCGTACTCTTCTGCGCCTAAAAGCGCGGCAATCACAACATCGCGACCGGTCTTTAACTGACCATCTGCTTGGACAACGATGCGATCACGCAGACCGTTAAGAAGAAGTGTTTGTTGTGTCTCTGCCAAACCAAGTTCCCAAGGTGCTCCTGCATGCTTGAGTGAGGTAAGCGGTGAAGCACCAGTGCCACCATCGTGGCCAGAAATTAATACAACATCGGCATGCGCTTTAGACACTCCAGCGGCAACTGTTCCGACGCCGACCTCAGCAACTAACTTGACGTGAATACGTGCATTCTTATTCGCATTCTTCAAATCGTGAATCAACTGTGCTAAATCTTCAATTGAATAGATATCGTGATGCGGCGGCGGCGAAATCAAACCAACACCTGGAGTTGAGTAACGCACTTTGGCGATCCATGGATAAACCTTATTTCCAGGTAGTTGTCCACCTTCACCAGGCTTTGCACCCTGCGCGATTTTGATCTGAATATCGTCAGCGTTAACTAGGTAATCACTTGTAACGCCAAATCGGCCGCTGGCAACTTGTTTAATCGCGCTGCGCTTTGAATCGCCATTTGCCATTGGAAGAGTTCGGGTTGGGTCCTCGCCACCTTCACCGGTGTTGGACTTTCCACCGAGTCGGTTCATTGCTATCGCCAGCGTTTCATGCGCTTCTTGTGATATCGAACCGTAGGACATTGCGCCAGTGGAGAAACGCTTCACGATCTCTGAGATTGGTTCGACTTCATCTATTGAAATCGCAGGACGATCTCCTTCCTTAAAGGTGAAGAGTCCGCGCAGCGTCATCAGCTCTTTACTTTGAGTATCTACCTTGCTGGTGTATCGCTTGAAGATGTCATAACGCTTGGAACGCGTGGAGTGCTGCAAAGTGAATACAGTTTCAGGATTAAACAAATGTGGTTCGCCGTCGCGGCGCCATTGGTATTCACCGCCGATTGGCAGGCGTTTGGTGCCTGGGATTTCTCCCCCGACTGGGTATGCAATCAGATGGCGCGCGATAGTTTCTTCAGCAATAACATCCAGGCTAATTCCACCTAGGCGCGATGTTGTACCAACAAAGAATTCGTCAACAACTTCTTGCGATAGACCGATCGCTTCAAATACTTGAGCGCCTGTGTAAGAAGCAATTGTTGAAATACCCATCTTGGACATTACCTTCAAGACGCCTTTACCAAGGCTCTTGATCACATTGCGTACAGCCTTTTCAGGAGTAATACCTGTGATAACTCCTTGCAGAACTAAGTCTTCAGCAGATTCCATAGCCAAATATGGATTAACGGCCGCTGCACCATAGCCAATCAGAAGTGCCACGTGATGAACTTCGCGGACATCTCCTGCTTCAACAACTAGACCAACCTGGGTGCGCGTCTTTTCGCGAATCAAGTGGTGGTGAACCGCAGCAGTCAACAAAAGTGATGGAATCGGCGTATCTTCAGCATCACCGTTGCGATCTGAGAGAACGATAATATGCGCACCTGCAGCGATTGCATCAGATACTTCGCGCTTAATTTCCTCTAGGCGAGTATGTAGCGTGTTTCCATCACCTGTCACTGGGAAAAGTCCGCGTACTACATAACTTTCCAACTCTGGGTAATCCCCATCGGCATTTACGTGAATAATTTTTGCAAGTTCATCGTTATCGATAACCGGGAAAGGTAGTGAAATTTGTCGGCAGGATTCTGGTCCAGGATCAAGGAGATTATGTTCAGGTCCGATCGAACCAGCCAAACTTGTCACTAATTCTTCACGAATTGCATCAAGTGGTGGGTTTGTTACTTGAGCGAAAAGTTGCGAGAAGTAATCAAATAGCAGGCGTGGCTTTTCTGAAAGGGCTGCGATTGGGGAATCGGTTCCCATTGAACCAAGGGCTTCCATACCGTTCTTTGCCATAGGAGTTAGCAAAATTCGAATCTCTTCTTCGGTATAACCAAAGGCGCGTTGGCGGCGTACGACAGATGAGTGTGGGTAAACGATATGTTCGCGTGAAGGTAGATCACTTAACTTCATCATTCCTTCATTGATCCATTTACCATATGGTGCGCTATCGGCAAGAGAATCCTTGATCTCATCATCTTCAATAATGCGACCGGCTTCGATATCAACCAAGAACATCTTGCCTGGTTGCAAGCGACCTTTGCGAACAATCTTTTCAGCCGGGAAATCTAAAACTCCAACTTCGGATGCCAGGACTACGAGCCCATCATCTGTAACCCAAAAACGTGAAGGACGAAGACCGTTTCGATCCAACACCGCACCCACTTGATGTCCATCGGTAAATGTCACACAAGCTGGACCATCCCAAGGTTCCATTAGCGATGAATGGAATGCGTAAAAATCGCGACGTTTCTGCGACATAGTTGTGTGGTTCTCCCATGCTTCCGGGATCATCATCAAGACTGCGTGTGGCAATGAACGTCCACCAAGGTAAAGCAACTCAAGAACTTCGTCGAAGGATGCAGAATCGCTACCTGACATTTCTACAATCGGAAAGAGTCGATTCAGATCTCCAGGAATCAACTCGCTTTCAAGAAGTGATTCGCGGGCACGCATCCAGTTGCGATTTCCTTTAACGGTATTGATTTCTCCGTTGTGTGCGATGAAGCGATAAGGGTGGGCTAGCGGCCAGGAAGGAAATGTATTTGTAGAAAAACGGGAGTGAACTAGTGCCAATGGAGAAACAACGCGTGGGTCGCTCAGATCGGGGAAGAATTCTTCCAACTGTCCAGTGGTGAGCATTCCTTTGTAAACAATAGTCTGTGAAGAAAGTGAAGGGAAGTAAAGATCAAGTGAGTGTTCTGCGCGTTTGCGCAAACAGAAGGCTAATCGATCAAGTGCAATACCTGATTCATTCTGCATTCCGGAGATGAAAACCTGCTCAAACTTTGGCATAACAGATATGGCAGTTTTACCAAGTGACGCTGGATTGATTGGCAGTTCACGCCAACCCAAAACCTTTATACCTTCTTCTTCGGCAATTTTTGCAATCTCGCTGCGGACTTCTGTACCCTGCGCTATAAATGCGATACCAGTTGCATAAGAATCTTCAGGTGGTAGATCAAATTCAACAACTTCGCGATAAAAAGCATCTGGAATACGAATCAGGATTCCTGCGCCGTCGCCACTATCTGGCTCTGCACCAGAAGCGCCACGATGTTCTAAATTGCGTAGAGCGGTTAGCGCCTTTTCAACAATTTCGTGTGTTGCGACTTTTTTTAGAGTGGCAACCATTGCAACGCCACATGCATCATGCTCGTTTGCTGGGTCGTAAAGACCAAGACGTGATGGGTAATTAGATGGAAGGGCCATCTGATTCACACTCCTGTTGTCCACACTTAAAAATCTAAAGGGACAACATTGGCCCAAAAACAACATCGGCTCAGCCGAAGATATAGCAAAAGGGTAGCAAGGATTAGGGCAAATTGGCATGCCCAAGTGGAGTGGAAGTTTTAAATCCCGCTCACGTGGAGCAGTCGGCCGATGCCAGCGGTTATCGCCATGCCGATACAGCCACCAATTACTACTCGAAGCGTTGGGGTGAAAATCTTTGAGCCTGCGATTTTGGCACTGATAACTCCGGTGATGAGCAGGCCAACCAAAGTGAACCCGACAATGCTCAGCGCTATCGCTCCAGCAGTTGGTGCGAAGGCGCCCGCAAACGGAATCAAGCCACCAGATGTAAATGCAGCTGCAGATGCAATCGCTGCTTGTACTGGGCGCGCCTTTGTATGAGGATGCTGGCCGAGTTCATCTCGTAGGTGAGCTTCTAAAGCATCGCGCTCGTGCATCGCGCTAGCAACTTCTAGCGCCAACTCTGGAGTGAGTCCTCGCTTGATATAAATCTCTTGCAACTCTAGCAACTCTGCTTCAGGATCAATTGCGAGGTGCTCTATCTCCATTAAACGATCAGACTCTTCAATATCGTTTTGGGATCGAACGGATACATATTCGCCAACGGCCATAGACATTGCACCCGCCACGATACCGGCGGCACCGGCTGTGATCAGAAATCCTTGCGCCTCTGCGCCACCAGCTTTTGCTGCGGTTACACCGATCATTAGCGAAGCCGTGGAAACCAAACCATCGTTTGCACCAAGAACTGCGGCGCGCAACCAACCGGCTCGGTGAGTGCGGTGGTGAAGGTTTCGCTGGTAGACATCCTCAAGAGCCATAGAGGGAGCCTACCTGATCACCACTAAATTTCCGGTGAACTTAAGGCCTGCTTCTTGCCTTGGTTTCTATAGAAAAGAAACAACCCAAGAATAAATATAAATATACTCGTCCATTGATTGAGCCTTAGCCCAGCGAAATCCTGAGCTGAGTCTATTCGCACGCCTTCAATAAAGAATCTAATAAAAGAATATCCAGTTATGTAAAGATAGAAAACTGATCCATCTCGCCACTTTTTGCCGAATTTAATCAAGAGAATAGCAATTAGAGTCGTGCAAATTGCTTCATATAAAAAAGTAGGATGAAAGGTTTCAAAAAGCCCATAACCCCGAGGTCTGAATTTGTAAGGGATTTCCAGTGCCCACCAACTATCTAGTGGTCTGCCAAAAAGTTCTGCATTAAACCAATTACCAAATCGACCGATTGCTTGTGCGAACAATATTCCTGGGGCAAGGGCATCCAATAAGATTTTAAATGAAGGTAACTCTCTTTCTCTGCCAATTCGACGGTAAGCCAACAGCGCACCAACTACACCGAGAGCTATCGCTCCCCAAATCCCCAATCCACCATTCCAGATTTGAAGTATCGATAAAAGGCTCCCACCGCTGTCAAAATATTGTTCAGGTGATGTCATCACGTGGTAAAGACGTCCTCCAATAACACCAGCCGGAACCGCAATAACTGCAACTTCTGAGACAACACCGGTTAAATCTAAACCAGCGGAGTTTCCGAAAGAGCGTAAACGCTTATCACCTAACCAGATTGCGATCGCAATTCCAGCAATTACGCAGAGTGCATAAAAATGAAAGGTGAGTGGACCGATATCGATCTGCGACTGAGTCGGAGTCGGTATCGAAGATCGCATACTTAGGCTTTAGAAACAGCGAGCATAAATTCACCCAAGCTGTTGTAAGCCTTGTCGCGATCTATCTCTTTACCGTTTATAAATACCGTTGGGGTTGAATTTATATTGCGCTTTGCGCCTTCATTGGCCACATTTACAACCCAATCCTTGTAAAGATTGTTGTTAACGCACTTTTCATACTCTTTGCTTGTAATGCCAAGCCCCAAGCTTAAAGTTGTGAAATACGAAGCCGTCCATGCTCCTGAATTTTCAGCAGGTTGGTTTGCGTAGAGCAATTTATGGAATTGAATGAATTGACCTTCATCCGCAGCACACCCTGCGGCATTCGCCGCTATTTGCGATTCAGGCCCTAAGAATGAAAGTGGGTGGTATGCAACCTTAGCTTTTTTGGTTTTGATCAAATCTTCAATGTATTCGCCAACTATGGATTCAAATCGCTGGCAAGCCGGACATTGGAAGTCTTCGTAAATTTCAATAAAGGGGACATTCTGCAACTCTTTGTTAAATACCATTCCGTAACCATCCTCAACTGAAACGCTGGCAGGAATGGCGGCGCTGGTATTTGTCTGCTTTGAAAGAATCGTTGGAACGAGCATTATGAGAACAACGCCAATTACGACAGCAATCACTAGGTTGCGGGTGAAGTTATCTTTGCCGCCTTTAGAGTTCTTTGCCTGAGCCATTCTTATGCCACTTCTTCCTGTGAGGATTTACGATTTTGATTATTATCTAAAGAAAACTTGGTTGAAGGGTAGCGAATTAAATACACAGCGAGAAATGCCAGGCCAAGGTCCCTGAGAATTTCCTGAAAATACTTGGTTTCTCCAGGCTCTACTGCGCCTCCCCCTCCAAAACACCCGCAATCAATATTTAGGCCTCTCGCCCATGCTTGAGCGATAGCGATAATAAATACGATCATTGTGAAGCCGCCAAGTGCGGCCATCACGCGCGTTAACGCTCCCACAATTAATAGCGCTCCGATGACAATCTCTATTGGAGGAAGAACTAGACCCAGAAAATTAGCCACTGAGATAGGCAACATTTCATATGCGCGAACCGCCATTTGAGATTTATCTGGTGTACCCACCTTTAGATATCCGGCAGCAAAGAGCACCCCTCCCAAGATCAGGCGCGCAACTAAACCAAACCAAGGTTGCAGTTTTACAAAATTTTCTTTCATCGTCCTTCACGTACTCCTTTGGCTAGCTCACGGGCCAATTCAGTAACTGCTTTTAACCCATCTTCTTCATTTGAAGCATCTTGCATCGCCTTGATGAAGGCTGAACCAACAATTACTCCATCGGCATATGCTGCCACGCCTTTGGCCTGCTCTCGTGTTGATACTCCTAGGCCGACTGCGATTGGAAGATCGGTAGTTTTGCGTACTCGCGCGACTAAATCTGCAGCGCTAGATGAAACAGACGTGCGAGCACCAGTTACTCCCATCAAGCTAGCAGCATAAACAAAGCCCCCGCATTTAGATGTTACTTGAGCCAAGCGCGCATCCTTTGTGCTGGGAGCAACGACATAAATTGGATTAATGTAAGAACCCTTCGTTGCGCTAATCCAACCTACCGACTCTTCTATTGTTAAATCAGGGGTTATCACGCCTGATCCACCATTGGCAGCGATTGCGGTGGCAAAGTTGTCAACACCAAAACGTTCAATCGGATTCCAGTAGGTCATCACGACTGCAGGGACGGATGCACTGGCTATTTTTAGAGCTTCAAAAACTTCTTCAGCACCTGTTCCGTTTTCAAGAGATGTAACAGCAGCCGCTTGAATGGTCGGCCCATCCATAACCGGATCGCTGTATGGATAGCCAATTTCAATAGCATCTACTCCTCCGGCAATGAAGGCAGCAATTACGCGATGGCATCCTTCTTTAGATGGAAAACCTGCCGGTATGTATGCAATAAGTGCTGCACGATTTTGCGCACGAACTTCTTCAAAAAGTTGATCTAAAGCGGTCATTAATCGAGAGGAATTCCAAAGTAACTTGCGGCAGTCTGTACATCTTTATCTCCGCGGCCAGAGAGATTAATAACGATAATTGCATCTTTACCAAGTTCATTTCCCACCTGCATCGCACCTGCTAGCGCGTGCGCGGTTTCAATGGCCGGGATGATTCCTTCAGTCTTTGATAAGAGTGCGAATGCGTGCATCGCTTGATCATCTGTGATTGCGCGATATTCGGCGCGGCCAATGTCGTGTAAGTATGCATGCTCTGGTCCGACGCCTGGGTAATCAAGGCCAGCGGATATTGAGTGCGACTCAACAGTTTGTCCATTTTTATCTTGCAGAACGTATGAGCGAGTTCCGTGTAAAACTCCCGGAGTTCCACCAGTAATAGTTGCCGCATGGCGACCAGTTTCTACGCCATCGCCCCCAGCCTCAAGACCGATTAAGCGAACGGTGGGATCAGAAATAAATCGGTGGAAGATTCCAATCGCATTTGACCCGCCTCCAACGCATGCCAGAACAGCATCTGGAAGTCGACCAGTGAGTTCTAGGACTTGCGCACGCGTTTCTTCGCCAATAATTTTGTGAAAATCTCTGACCATTGTTGGAAAGGGATGAGGTCCAGCGACCGTACCTAATAGGTAATGTGTTGTCTCGACATTTGTAACCCAGTCGCGCATTGCTTCGTTGATGGCATCTTTTAACGTGCGCGATCCCGAAGTTACTGGAACAACTTCAGCACCTAACAATTTCATACGAGCAACATTGAGCGCTTGGCGTTTAGTATCTTCTTCGCCCATGTAGACAACGCATTCCAAGCCCATAAGAGCGGCAGCGGTTGCTGAAGCAACACCATGTTGACCCGCCCCAGTTTCAGCGATGATTCGTTTCTTACCCATTCGCTTAGTGAGCAAAGCCTGGCCGAGCACATTATTTATTTTGTGACTTCCCGTGTGATTGAGATCCTCGCGTTTCAAAATTATGCGGGCACCACCAGCGTGCTCTGCAAAACGTTTTGCTTCGGTGATGATGCTCGGACGACCGGTATATGTACGGTGAAGTTCGGCAAGTTCAGAGACAAAATATGGATCGAGTTGTGAAGTGCGATGCGCTTCTTCTAACTCTTCAAGAGCGCCGATCAGTGCCTCAGGAACAAAGCGTCCACCATAAGGTCCGAAGTGGCCCAAGATGGCGGAGAGATCTTCGCGCTCTGAAATCGTCATAGATCAAGCCTACCCTTGACCCAATAAGGTGCGCATTGCCAAATTGGGATCAGCAGATGTGACGAGGGCTTCACCCACTAATATCGCATCAGCACCGTGTCGCTGAGCGAATTCCACGTCACTACGTTGGCTTATGCCTGATTCTGCAACTCGGATAACCTCGTTTGGAATCTGAGGAATCAACTCTGAAAAAGCCACTGGATTCACTTCAAGAGTTTTCAAGTTTCGCGAATTGACTCCGATAATGCGCGGGGTAATTTCCATCGCGCGATCTAATTCATCAGCGGTGTGGACTTCAATCAGCGCCGCCATTCCCATCTCTGTTGCTAGATCATAGAAATCTCGCAACTGGCTCTTGGCTAAAGCAGCGACAATTAACAGCACCATATCTGCACCGTGTGCGCGCGCTTCAAAGAATTGGTACTCATCGACCATAAAATCTTTACGCAAAATTGGAATAGATACTCTGTCACGCACTGAAGTTAAATCCGCCAGTGATCCCTTAAATCTGCGCTCTTCTGTTAAAACACTTATCACGCTGGCGCCAGCCTCTTCATATTTTTCGGCCAAGGCGGCAGGGTCGCCGATTGTAGATAGTTCACCCTTACTTGGAGATGATCTCTTAACTTCTGCGATAACTTTTATTTGATCCCCTTTTAGCACCGCATGTGCATCCAACGGTGCTGGTGCTTGTGACATCTGCTCGTGTAACTCGCCTAAGGATCTGCGGCGCTTTGCCAAATCTTCCCGAACTCCTTCAATGATTGAATCTAATACGCTCACTTTTCGCCACCATCCTTAGATGGATCAATTCCATTATCGAGGGCGCTCCAGGGGGTATGTACTTTTGGTTTGCGCTCATAACGCGATGAAATATTGAAACGTCGCGAAATCAGAAAGACCAATAAGAGAATTACGACAAGTGAAAATAGAACGGGAGCAAAATCTGTCATTCAAGAAACTTTTATTCTGGTAGATAACTTATTGGCGGCACCGATCGCCCCTAAAACAGCGGCGGCTTTATTTAGGCACTCTTGATTTTCCGATTCCGGATCTGAATCAGCCACAACCCCCGCGCCAGCTTGCACATATGCGGTGCCTTTATGGATTAGTGCTGTGCGGATTGCAATGCAGGTGTCGATATTGCCGGTGAAATCTAAGTAACCAATTGCGCCGCCGTATAAACCGCGACGAGTTGGTTCTAGCGTTTCAATAATCTCCATTGCGCGCGGCTTTGGAGCGCCAGAAAGCGTTCCTGCGGGGAACACAGCAAAGAGCGCATCGACCGGAGATGATTTTTCTCCCAGTTCTCCGATTACAGTCGAGACGATATGCATCACGTGTGAGTATCGCTCGATATGCATGAAATCAATCACTTCAACGGTGCCTGGAGAACAAATCCGGCCAAGATCATTTCTTCCAAGATCTACCAGCATCAAATGCTCGGCGCGCTCTTTCGGATCCGCCAATAGCTCTTCACCTAGACGATGATCTTCTTCTGCTGAATCTGATCTTTTGCGTGTGCCGGCTATCGGATGGACCATCACTTCTTTGCCAGTGACTTTGACGAGTGCTTCAGGACTGGAACCAACAACTTCAACGCCGTCAGTAAATCTAAATAGATACATATAAGGGCTGGGATTGTGAAGGCGAAGCATTCGATAAACATCTAGCGCATCTGCAGTGCACTCCATAGCAAAACGCTGTGATAGAACTATTTGAAAGGCTTCACCTGCCACAATCTCTTCTTTAGCCAGAGCTATCTTTGCTTTGTACTCTTCACCTGAAATATTGCGGGTAAATTCTGATGCACTCTTTTCTGCTAACTCATCTACGAATCCAGGAAGTGAACTGGCGAGATCATTCTGCATCCGATCCAATCGCAATTGTGCATCGTCATATGCCTGATCTACACGATCACCCGTTCCATCCCAATTAATCGCATTTGCAATCAAGGTGATCGTTCCTTCCGCGTGATCCATTACTGCAAGATCACTGGTCAACATAAAGGCTAGTTCTGGTAGATCAATATCTTTTTTGCCCAGCGATGGAAGTTTTTCCAAGCGACGAACGCAGTCATATCCCATATAACCAACTAAGCCACCAGTGAGTGGTGGAAGCCCAGCAATCTTGGGCGAGCGTAAGTGTGCTGCCGAGAGGCGCAACGCGGCGAGCGGATCTATACCGACAGGAGCGCCTGCAGGTGTTGTTCCTACCCAAATCGCTTTGCCATCTTTCTCGCTCAAAGTTGCTTGGCTATTTGCACCGATGAATGAGTATCTCGACCAAACTCCACCGTGTTCGGCTGATTCCAATAAGAATGTAGACGGTGCGTTTTTGGCTAACTTTCGATAAATTCCAATTGGGGTTTCACCATCTGCGAGAAGTTTGCGGTAAACCGGAATTACGTTAAAACTCTTGGCATACTCCTGAAATTCTGAACGTTGCATCAACGCTCACCTGCCAAATGGTTTAGGAGATGCTGATTGTGAAAACAACTCTGCTCTCCTGTGTGACAGGCAGCGCCACTTTGTTCAACTTTAATCAAAATCGCATCGCCATCGCAATCTAGTGAGAGCGCTAAAACCTTTTGTGTGTTTCCTGAAGTCGCGCCCTTCTCCCAAAGCTCATTGCGACTGCGGCTCCAGTATGTCGCTCTCCCACTTTTAAGTGTTAAGGCAAGTGATTGGCGATTCATATAGGCCAACATTAAAACTTCACCAGTCGTTGCGTCCTGAGCGATCGCCGGAATTAGTTCTAGATCAGACTTTAAGCGCTCTGCAATATCTGTGGGTAATTCGATAGGCAGTTGCGCATCCATAGTCTTATTCTGCCTTAGGCAGTGCGGTTGTTGCGAATGGAATATCCCTGAGCGCTTAAATACTTCTTGACATCGCTAATTCTGTGAATCCCGAAGTGAAATACGCTCGCTGCAAGTAAAGCATCAGCGCCAGCATCAAGGGCTGCGCCAAAATCTTCCAGAGTTCCGGCGCCACCACTGGCGATCAACGGCACCTTCGAGATTGCTCTTACCGCGGTAATCATTCCAATGTCATAGCCTGCACGGGTGCCATCGGCATCCATTGAATTCAAAAGGATTTCCCCGGCACCAAGTGCGCAAGCTTTCTCAACCCAAGTTAGCGCATCAATACCAGAGCTCTGGCGTCCTCCATGCGTGGTGATTTCAAATCCTGAATCAGTACGCGCACGTCGAGCATCTACTGAAATTACTAATACTTGCGAACCGAATCGATCAGCAATTTCAGCGATCAATTCTGGGCGCGCAATTGCAGAAGTATTTATCGAAACTTTATCGGCACCAGCACGCAGGAGTCGATCTACATCTTCAACGCTGCGGATTCCCCCACCTACAGTTAATGGAATAAACACTTGCTCCGCGGTTTTTCGTACGACATCTAAAGTAGTTTCTCGATCTGAACTGCTGGCAGAAATATCTAAGAAGGTTAACTCATCTGCCCCTTCTTGATTGTATAAATTTGCCATCTCTACCGGGTCACCAGCATCGACCAAATCTGTAAAATTCACTCCCTTTACAACGCGACCATCGGTCACATCTAGGCAAGGAATAATTCGAATAGATAGCGCCATTTACTTAACGCCTTTAGTTAGCGCTAAAGCCTCTTGCAATGTAAAAGCACCGGCATATAAAGCTTTGCCAACAATTGCGCCCTCGACACCAATTTCATTTAACGCAGACAGCGCGGAGATATCAGCTAAAGATGATATTCCACCACTAGCAACTACTGGTTGCTTAGTTGCGCTACAGACTT
>Ga0164295_10001942_pt1 | contig 17196 bp, 19 predicted proteins | sample GEODES006metaG_FD_111798 | JGI IMG/M metagenome (GOLD analysis project Ga0164295, IMG submission 111798) | Oligotrophic lake water microbial communities from Sparkling Lake, Wisconsin, USA - GEODES006 metaG | ecosystem: Environmental > Aquatic > Freshwater > Lake | place: USA: Sparkling Lake... | reverse complement strand
CCGATGTATTACTCACCCGTTCGCCACTCGCCACCAGGTGCAAGCACCCGTGCTGCCGTTCGACTTGCATGTGTAAGGCATGCCGCCAGCGTTCAATCTGAGCCAGGATCAAACTCTTCAGTTCAATTCCTGTGATCCTTGCGGATCGTCGCACTCATTCAAGAAATTGACTTGGTATTAAAACCAAATCTTTTTACTGTCTATGAGTACTATTTGTTTACATCTGTCCCGAAGGACTGGATGCTTTCGCCTAGTACCCACATTTATCGGTTGACTAATTTTTAAAGAGAGGCTGAATCGTTTTTCAAAAACATTCAGCGAAGAGGTGAGACTATGACATACAAAAATATAGTTGTCAACACCTTTCGTAGTCTTTTTCCTAAAAAAGAGGAGTTTTTTCTTACTTTAAAAAACCCAATCAAATCAAGTAGGTCAATTTCAAAAAATATTGAAATTTTGACGAATTTAGCCTAGGGAAGGCTTAGCTCTAAGGCCCTCAAATGAGGCTTAAGGTGCACCATCAATATATTAGGGAAAACCCTTAAAAACTGCTACTATATTGCTATGCACAATAAATTAGCGAATGGTCACTTATCCAGCGCGCCCAATTTCGCAAGAAAGGCTGTTCCTGTTCGCGAACTTCATGCTGGGCACAGGAATGAAATCCTCAGTCATTTATTGCGATTAAATAATGAAGATCGTCGCCTTCGATTTGGAACCCAAACCCCTGATGAGGTCATTGCTCTATATGTTGAGCGTCTAGATTTCAACAAGGACACGATTTTTGGCATCTTTAATGCTGAACTAAATCTCGTTGGAATGGCGCATTTGGCCTATTTACCCGAGGCTAAAGGAAGGCCACGCGCTGCAGAGTTTGGTGTCTCTGTATTGCCTGAAGCGCGCGCTCAAGGCCTTGGCACAGCGCTCTTAAAACGGTCCGCAGTGCACTCACGCAATACTCGCATTGAAACCTTATATGTTCATTGCCTTGTAAGCAACAAGGCAATGCTACATCTAGCTCAAAAGGCAGACATGCTGGTTGAATATGCTTATGGTGATGCCGATGCTTATCTGAAACTCTCACCAGCGAGCCCCGCAACGATTGTGGAAGAAGCGGCTAATGAACAATGGGCCGATTTGGACTATGCAATGAAATCTAACCTCAAACAATCTAAGCAAGCATGGTGGTGGTTCTTAGGTAGACCCAAGCTAGTAATCTAATTCGGGCTTGGTGCGCCACGAAGTATCCAGCCAGTCAAGAGAGATAAATCTGCATCACTTAACTTTGCATTAGCAGGCATGGGAACTACACCCCATGATCCTGCGCCACCTTTCAAAATTTTATTTTTTAAAAATATCTGTGCGTTGGAATCATTTTTATACTTTGATGCGACAGCCTCAAAGCTTGGGCCAACAATTTTTTTATTAATTGCATGACAACCTAAGCAAGCATTTTGCTTTGCAATCGCAAGTGCTTGTTGATCATTATTTGCCGCATGAATAGTTTGCAAGTTAAAAAATAAAATCAGAAAATAAAAGATTATTTTTACTAATCGCCGCAACACGCTTACCCAAGCCCTTTCACAAATTATTGAAATTTAGGAGGGCTTACAGGCTGTGATTCATCCGCTTTGCCAGCTTTTTCTAAACGCGTTTTTTCTCCATCAGAAATGATGTCAAAGTATGCATAAACATCTTTCACGCCATTGGTATTACTGGCAATTTTTTTCGCGAGATCTGCTTCACTTTGAGTCAAGATGCCTAATAAATAAATGCTGCTTCCCTCGGCAGTAATGACCATAGAGTTAGATGGAAGCTGTTGAGTAAAGATCATTTGTGTTTTGATCTTCGACTCTAGGTAAGCATCATTGGCACGCGTGGTGTAGGAGCTATTTGGGCCAATGATTAATTCATTAAATACTGAGCGTACATTCTTCATGCCCTTGGCATATGACTCGGCATCCCTTTTAATGGCTGCCGTTTTTGCCTCGCCAGTTAGCAATACTTTCTGATTGAATGAGGTGACATTGATATGAGCGTTGTCCCCAAACTTTTGATCAAATGCACCGGATGCTTGAAGCTCAATCCCCTTGTCAATTACTTGTACTCCTGGTGAACGACGATCTGCCATGACTGTTGCTGTAGCAGCAACGCCAGTCACTGCAATAACGCCACATGCAGATAGTTGTGCTGCCACAATAATGGCAATCAATAATTTACTGAGGGTTTGAAGTTGCATTTGAACGCTTTCTAAAATTAATCAAGCAAAAGATGGTCAACACCATCGCATAATCCGTGAAGTAAAACTAAATGGGTTTCTTGAATGCGTGCAGTCCTATTCGATGGCACGCAAAGATGAATATCATTAGCATCTAATAGGCTGGCAATTTTTCCACCGCCGTTACCAGTCAACGCAATAATGTTGAGGCCTATTTTTTTAGCCGCCTCAATCGCTTTAACTACGTTCTTAGAGTTTCCAGATGTAGAAATTCCTAACAGGATGTCGCCTTTTTTTCCAAGCCCGCGCACTTGCTTGCTAAATACCTCGTCATAGCTGTAATCATTTCCAACCGCAGTAAGAATTGATGTATCTGTTGTTAAGGCAATCGCCGCCAATTCTTGGCGCTCTCTTTCAAAACGCCCAATCAGTTCAGCGGCAAAATGCTGGGCGTCTGCAGCTGAACCACCATTGCCGCAGGCCATTACTTTGCCACCGCTTCGCAAGCAATCAACCATAGCGACCACGGCCTGAGCAACTGACTCTGGGAGCACTTTTTCAGCCTCTTGCTTAACCGCAATACTGTCTAAAAAATGTTGGGATGCCCTGTGACGCAACCGTTCAAATGTATTTTTATCCATAGCAATATTATGCGCCAAAGGCTAAAGATGTATAGATCTCACCAAGATAAACAAAAAGCAACGTATCCTCTTACTTATTAATCACTATCGCATGCAAAATACCCCTATGGAAGCTGGCGCATTTGAATTTTTAAAGCAGCAAGATTTACCAGCCGGGGCACTTTATATGGTTGCAACGCCCATTGGCAATTTAGGCGATATTACATTGCGCGCGCTGCATATTCTGAATGCTGTTGATGGCATTGCCTGTGAAGACAAAAGGCATAGCGCTGCACTCTTGCAGCAATTTGGAATTCATAAAAAATGTATTGCATTACATGAACACAATGAGATTGTGGGCGCTCAAAATATCATTCAACATCTTGCTAATAATGAACGCTGGGCCTATATCTCTGATGCAGGTACGCCCGGGGTCTCAGATCCTGGCGCCAGATTAGTCAACGAGGTTGAGAAGGCTGGCTACCGGATCATTCCAATTCCCGGAGCAAGTGCAGTTGCCGCTGCCATCTCTGCTTCCGGCTCTGTGATGCTGAATTCAGATGGGCGATTTCAGTTTCTAGGGTTTTGGCCCAATAAAATAAAAGAGCGTGATGCGCTTCTAAACGATATAAGTAGTAGCAAAAAAACCAGCATTTTTTTTGAATCACCACATCATATTTATGAAACGCTCGTATTACTCGCCAACTATCTAGAGCCTGATCGCAAGATATTACTTGGCCGCGAGCTCACGAAAAAATTTGAGCAAATTGTCGCGCTTGAAGCGAAACAAATTATGCAGTGGCTTGAAAATGCAGAAAGCTTAAAGGGCGAGTTTGTGATTCTCGTAGCAGGGCGCCAAGCCAGTGCAGATGAGGCTCCAGGACACGCGCAACTACTAAAATGGGCAGGTGCCCTAAGCCCTTATTTGGGCAGCAAGGAAATTGCAGCGGTTCTTTCACAAGCATTAGGCCTACCAAAGAAAGAAGCCTATCAAGCGGCCTTAGATATCAAAAATAGCCACGGCAATGAAAAATAAAAGCTGGCATAAAGCCAGCTTGATCAATTCAGGGGTTGATGATTATTTTGTGGGCTCTGGAGCCTTTGGTTCGGCTAACTTTCCACCAGCGGAATTAGCCAAATACACCACTGCACGACCTAATTCGTAATCGCTAATATCTGTAGGACTTGCACCGCCACGTGCAGGCATTGCGCCTTTACCCTTCAATACTGAAGTCAATAAACCATCATAGCCCTTGCCTAAGCGTGCTGCCCATGCAGCAGAATCACCAAACTTTGGCGCGCCTGCAGCGCCTGATACATGGCATGAAGCGCAAACGACTTTATATACTTGCTCACCTGTTTGCAGTTCGCGTGGGGCGCTGGCATCTTTAAAATTTAGCTGGCCAACCGGTTTAATTAGCTGATCACTAGCCTGAGAAGAGTCGACTCGTTTACCGCTATTTACATACACCAGCAATAATAAAATAATGATCAGAGGCACAAAAAAGCTGGCAAACACCATGATGATGAGTTGTTTTGGGTTCTTAATTAGATTTCCGTGCTCGTTGCTCATAGGAATGTATTTTGGGGGGTTAGTTGGCTTTGCCGTGATTATAACTAGAGCGCAGGGGTATAGACACTTACAATAGTGGTGTATCCGTTTTTAAGATGGCGCCCGTAGCTCAGTGGATAGAGTATTGGCCTCCGAAGCCAAGGGTCGCAGGTTCGATTCCTGCCGGGCGCACCAAAACAGTAGGGGTTTTTGACTTACGTCATACGAAAAATCATGAAAACCGCTATCATTTGGATCTAAATTATTGAATCTTATCGTGTCTACACATCTAAATTCTGCGCTCTCAGAGCCATCCTTAACTAATCCTTTGCACCCAGAGGCGCCTTTACCGCACCGTAAAATTATTCGGAGCTGGTTAATTCCTATGGCGCAAGGAGAAACTGGGCGCGCAATCATGCTGTTGATGTTTGATGCCACTTTATGGCTTGGCTGTATTGCTGGCACTATTTTTGTTGAGAGCATTTTGCTCAAAATTCTTTTTGGGCTTGTAGCAGGATTTGTTACTGGTCGAATTTTTATTCTGGGTCATGATGCTTGCCATCAAAGTTTTACACCCAACCGCGAGCTGAATAAAGTTTTAGGTCGTATTGCATTCTTGCCATCACTCACCCCCTATAGCTTATGGGATGTTGGTCACAATGTGGTCCATCATGGGCAGACCAATTTAAAAGGTTTCGACTTCGTTTGGGCGCCCTTATCTAAAACAGAATTCGATGCGCTACCTGCATGGCGTAAGGCTCTAGAGCGCCTTTACCGCAGCGGCTGGGGTCCTGTTTTCTACTACCTAATAGAGATCTGGTGGATGCGCGAGTATTTCCCTAATGCCAAGAACAAACCGGGTAATCGCCCAGTTTTCTTAAAAGATAACTTATTAGTTACTGGATTTGCCATTATTTGGATTGGCTGCTTGATTGCTGGCGCAATCGCCACTGGGCAGTCTATTTGGCTCGGCTTGATTGCTGGCTTTGTAATTCCCTTCCTCTTTTGGAACGGCATGATTGGCTTTGTAGTCTATGTTCACCACACCCACACTTCAGTTTCTTGGTATGACAAAAAGTCAGAATGGCTCAGAGCCCAGCCCTTTGTCTCCACCACAGTCCATCTCACTTTTAACTGGATCTGGGGCTCATTAATGCACCACATCATGGAGCATACTGCCCATCACGTGGACATGAGCGTACCCCTATATCGTCTCCAAGAAGCCCAGACAACCCTGGAAAAGATCCTTCCTGAGCGTATTTTTGTGCAAAAGTTCTCATGGGGCTGGTATTTCGATACTGCCCGGAAATGCAAGCTTTATGACTTTGAGAACAAGGCCTGGCTTGATTTTGACGGCAATAAGACGGCCGAATCGGTCCGAGTCGTGCTTAGCCCAGCCCCAGTGGGACAAAACGGGTAAAATAGATCTTCTGTATAAGATTTGCCTTACCCGGATTACCCATGACTACTTCGACTCCTGCTGCTACCCAAGATACCTCCCAGAGCCTTAAATTTTGCTCTTCTTGCAGTCGCGAAAAGCGACTAGAAGGCGGAACATGGATTCCTACAAGCAATCGCAAGCAACGTTGGATTTGCGCAAGCTGTTTATATAACCGTACGCACCGTACTGGCTCTGCAAAACCCTAGCTGATAGTTTCGCTGCTTTAAATTCTTTGGAGAATTTATTTTGCGTTCTACGCCGTATTAGACGTGGAGCGATGTCCAGGTACAAATTGCACATCATCACTGAGCAGCCATGGCTTTTTCTTAATGGCATCAATCAACTTGCGGCCGAGCATAAAATATTCCCAGAGGATAAACAATGAACACCCAAGATACTTTTAAATTTGCAGAAACTCACGAATGGGCCGATCTTGAGGCTGATGGTTTGGTATGGGTTGGCGTTAGCAATCACGCTCAAGAAGCTCTGGGAGATGTGATGTTCTTTCAATCGCCCAAAATTGGACAGCAAGTTAAGCAGGGCGAGGCAATAGCGGTCATCGAGTCTGTGAAGGCAGCAAGCGATATTCATGCGCCAGTGAGCGGCGAGATTGTTGCCCTCAACGAAGAGCTAGAAACCACCCCAGAATTGGTTAATGAAAAACCATATGAAGTTTGGCTTTTTAAAATTAAGCCCTATTCTGAAGAAGCGCTCTTAGCAGAACTAAAACAATTAATGGGCCTTGATCAGTACAACGCTAACGCGGGCGCCTAAAGATCAATTTATTAAATCGAAATGGGGTCACGCTCAATCAACCAGCGAATATTTTCACCCTTACTGATTCGCCCCTGAGAGTGGCTGCGCAAATCTTGATCGATTCCCTCTAATATTTCTTGAAGTTGTCTTCGATCACCTGACTCAATAACAAGTTGAGCGCGCTCTGTACCTGCTACCCGCATGACCGCTTTGGGTACCGGATCATAGACCTTGAGACCCTTACCTACAAGGCCTTTGCTCATTAAGCGGCCCTTCAATGCACCTAAGTACTGTATTGCTTTCTCAAGATTTTTTGCTTCTGCATGTACCAAAGCTTGATATGAAAAAGGCGGTAATTTGGCCTCATCTCTTTCATTAGCGGTATGCGACAGAAAACCATCCACATCATGACGTAGCAAATATTGAAACACTGCAGCCTCTGGATATTGGGTTTCAATATAAATGTCGCCACCAGCCTGCCCCTCAGTTCCTGCCCTTCCTGCGCGGCCGGCGACCTGAACTAATTGTGCAAATAATCTTTCAGGCGCCCGAAAGTCTTGTGAGAATAATCTGCTATCTGCATCCAATACGGCGACTAAACCAATATTTTGATAGTCGTGGCCTTTGGCAATCATTTGCGTTCCCACGACTAAATCTACATTACCAGCATGAATTTCCTGAAACAGCTCTTCTGCACCTTTGCTCTTTTTGCTGGAATCGGTATCTATCCTTAACACTCGTGCTTTTGGCCACAATACTTCAATAGAATCCTCAATTTTTTGCGTACCTTGACCCAAGGCCTTTAGGTCGGCATTGCCACAGTCAGGACAATGCTCTGGGATAGACTTAACCAGGCCACAGTGATGGCAGCTTAGCGCCGACTTCCTACTCAGCGCGCCCGCCTTATGCATCACCATATATGAACTGCACTGCTGACACTTTGACATCCAAGCACATGCATTGCAGCTTAATACTGGTGCATATCCTCTTCGGTTGATCAACACGAGACTTTGTTTTTTATTCTCTAAATTTTTGCTAATGGCATGAAAAAGGTTTTTGCTGATTGGACTTTTGCCCTCGGGTCTTCCAACATCGCCAGGGCTAAACTGATTTTGAGGATCTCGTGTATTAATTAAATGAACATTGGGCAGGCTTGCTCCTTGAGCACGCTGATCCAAACGAATATATTCATAACGTCCGGCTTTTGCCGCCATCCATGTCTCTAGGGAAGGTGTTGCTGATGAAAGCAGTATGGGGGCCTTTACATCATGTGCGCGCCAGATAGCTAAATCTCTTGCAGAGTATCGAATGCCATCTTGCTGTTTATAAGATGGGTCGTGCTCTTCATCCACTACGATTGCCTTTAAATTTGGCAACGGGCTTAGGGCAGCAAGCCGGGTGCCCAAAATAATTTGAGCCTTTCCAGTCATAGCCTCATACCATGCTAGTCCTCTTTGCTTCTCCGGGATTGCGCTATGAAGCACTGCCATTACTTTATTTGGAAAATATGCCCTCACTCTGCGTTCGAGCTGTGGCGTTAAATTAATTTCTGGAACAAGAATTAATACCTGCGCCTCTTCATCTTGTAAGATTGCGCTAAGCCAATTTAAAAATACTGCTGTCTTTCCGCTACCGGTTTGTCCCTGTAATAAAATTGCCTTGAATTTTTTTTCTAAGGTGCAATGACGTAAAGCATCTAATGCCTGCTGCTGCTCTGCATTGAATTGGGCTTCCGTAATGAGTCCTTCACTTTTTCCTTCTTGATCTTTTTTTTCTTTTTTCTTTTCGGCTGTCGCTATTTTTTTAGGGATTTTTTCCCAATCTATTGGCTTTTTCCACATTTGTGGAATAGTGGGAAGTATGGTCTCTCCAAGGCCATGTATGTAGTACTGGCTGGCAAAATTCATGAGCCTTAGTGCTGCCGGATCTAAAGGTGGCAGGGGTGCTACTGCCTTCACTTCTTTTAATTTATCGATATCTAATTCGGAGTGATCACTTACTTTTATAATAACCCCTATGATGCTTGAGCGCCCAAAAGGGATCTCAACAACTTGGCCAATAACTGGGTCTTGGCCTAGATTTTGCACATCCCATAAGTAATCAAAGCCCTGGGCTAAGGGCTTATCTATGACTACTTGGACCACGATTGGGGTGGGCATTTTCTACTTCAGTTTTCTATTTAGCTTGTGGATAAGTCTGTGGATATCATCAAATGGTTCTGATTTATAAGTAAATTTACCAGCTATCCATTTTTGCACTCTTTTCGAGCTTTTTATAAATAATTGTTAAAATTCAGTGGGTTATGATCATTTTTGAAAGTTAATGATCATATTTATTGCCAATCTCACTGAATTATCATTTCTTGGGCTAGCTGTGTATAACTTTTTGCAATTATCAGAATTGAAGTTAGCAAGCACTCTGTATTACTGCCTAGATCTAAGAGCCTTGGAGCGATTAATCACCGTTTCAGCTAAAACAGAAACACTTTCAGGAGGGGTGAATTGAGAGATTCCATGCCCCAAATTAAAAACGTGCCCATCTAGAGGATGAAGGCCGGGCTTGAGCGCTGGGGCACCCGCTAAGTCTTCCAGGAGAAGGCTGGCTTGCTGAGCAATCTCGCTTGGCTCAGAAAATAGGATGAGCGGGTCAAGGTTGCCCTGCAATGCTAAAGGCTTATTTAGGGCAAGCAATTGCTTGCGGGCACGACTAAGGGACATTGTCCAGTCGATTGCAATGACATCCGCACCGGCTTGTGCCATATCGTTTAACCAAATACCACCGCCCTTTGTAAACATGATAATAGGAACTTTTCGTCCTTCATACTCACGGGGCAATAAGGTAATTACTTTTTGCATGGATGCTAAAGACATCTTCTGATACCAGACGTCTGGCAACATGCCGCCCCAGGTATCAAAAATCATGAGTGCTTGAGCGCCAGCGTTAAGCTGCTCTGTTAAATAAGCAGCAACCGATTGTGCGTTGATATCCAAAATATGTTGCAACAAATCTGGTCGACTAAACATCATGGTTTTAGCATGACGAAAATCATCTGAACTAGAACCATCAATCATGTAGCACGCCAATGTCCACGGACTTCCAGAAAAACCAATCAGGGGAACGCGTTGCTTACCGTTCTGTATTAATGCCTTACGAATCTCTGACACAGCATCAAATACGTATTGCAGCTGATCCATATCTGCTACACGTAATTTTTTAACTGCCTCTTCAGTACGAAGAGGGTGATCAAAGCTCGGGCCTTCGCCTACAGTAAATTTGAGGCCCAATCCCATTGCATCAGGGATCGTCAAAATATCGGAAAACAAAATCGCTGCATCCAATGGATAGCGATCCAAAGGCTGAAGGGTCACTTCAGTTGCGTAGGCAGGATTTTTTGCAAGCGCCAAAAAACTTCCAGCTTTAGCTCGTGTGGCATTGTATTCAGGGAGGTACCGGCCGGCTTGACGCATGAGCCAAAGCGGCGTTTGATCAACAGCCTCGCCCAAGCAGGCCTTTAAAAACCGATCATTTAAGAGCATTGAGATCGCTGGGGATTATTTTTTACGACGAAAACGTGCAATTGCCGCTAATTGTGCAGCAGCCATTGCAAATTCAGATTGGGCTAATGCTAAATCAAATTCAGTGCCGCGATTATGCATAGCTTCCTCTGCACGTTTTTTAGCTTCCAGTGCCTTTGCCTCATCAAGATCATGCCCACGAATAGCAGTGTCGGCCAATACAGTAACGCGATCTGGCTGAACCTCTAAGTAGCCGCCGGCAACGAACACAAACTCTTCATCTCCATCTGCCTTTTCAATGCGGACAGAACCAGGACGAATACGGGTAATTAATGGCGTGTGGCCATGCAAGATGCCAAGCTCGCCACTTTCGCCTGGGAGAGCAACAAACTTAGCTTCCCCGCTAAAAATAGACCGCTCGGCACTAACTACGTCGACATGTATGTTTGCCATAATTTCCCTGGATGAATTCGATTAAAGCTTCTTGGCTTTCTCGATGGCTTCATCAATTGAACCCACCATATAGAATGCTTGCTCTGGCAAATGATCTAACTCACCGCTACAAATCATCTTGAATCCGCGGATGGTTTCTTTCAATGGCACATATTTACCTGGTGAGCCAGTAAATACTTCAGCAACGTGGAAAGGCTGCGATAAGAAACGCTGAATCTTACGAGCGCGTGACACAGCCAATTTGTCTTCTGGTGATAATTCGTCCATACCCAAAATTGCAATGATGTCGCGTAATTCTTTGTAACGCTGCAATGTCATCTGCACTTCACGAGCTACGTCATAGTGCTCTTGTCCAACTACTTGTGGATCAAGCTGACGGCTGGTAGAGTCCAATGGATCAACCGCTGGGTAAATACCCAAAGCAGCAATGTCACGTGACAACACAACAGTGGAGTCTAGGTGCAAAAAGGTTGTCGCTGGTGATGGATCGGTCAAGTCATCCGCAGGAACATAAACGGCCTGAATAGAGGTAACAGAACCCGTCTTTGTTGAAGTAATACGCTCTTGCAGCTTGCCCATCTCCTCAGCCAAAGTAGGCTGATAACCCACAGCAGAAGGCATACGGCCAAGCAATGCCGAAACTTCGGTACCAGCCAATGTATAACGGTAGATGTTATCAACGAAGAACAAAATATCACGGCCTTCGTCGCGAAATGCTTCGGCCATTGTCAAGCCAGTCAATGCAACACGTAAACGGTTGCCTGGAGGCTCATTCATCTGACCAAATACCATTGCCACTTTATCGACAACGTTTGATTCTTTCATCTCGTGGTAGAAGTCGTTACCCTCACGAGTACGTTCACCTACACCAGCAAACACAGACAAACCAGCGTGTTGCTTGGCAATGTTGTTAATCAATTCCATCATGTTCACGGTCTTACCAACACCCGCACCGCCGAACAAGCCAACCTTACCGCCCTTGGCAAATGGGCAAACCAAGTCAATCACCTTAATACCGGTTTCGAGCAAGTCAACAGAAGGTGAGAGCTCATCAAACTTCGGGGCTGGCTGATGAATAGCGCGACGCTCTTCAGTGGCAATCGGGCCCGCGTCATCAATTGGGCGACCCAAAACGTCCATGATGCGGCCAAGAGTAGCTGGGCCTACCGGAACAGAAATTGGCTTGCCCGTAGACTTCACTTCCATGCCGCGGCGCAAACCATCGCTTGCACCCATGGCAATTGCACGCACTACGCCATCACCGATTTGTTGCTGAACTTCAAAGGTCAAGCCTTTTTCAGCAAACGACTTTTCGCCACTATCAACCAATGTCAGCGCATCATAGATGCTTGGCATTTTGTCGCGTGGGAACTGAATGTCCACCACTGGACCGATACATTGCACGATATTTCCGTTACTCATCGCATTTCTCCGCTTTTAATTCCTGAATTCTGTCGTATTCCTAAATGCTGACCACTTAAACAGCAGCCGCTCCACCAACAATTTCTGACAGCTCTTTGGTAATAGCAGCTTGTCGTGTTTTGTTGTACTCCAATTGCAATTCACCGATCACGTTCTTTGCGTTATCTGAGGCAGCCTTCATTGAGACCATGCGAGCAGATTGCTCAGAAGCCATATTTTCGGCAACAGCTTGATAGATCATTGCTTCAACATAACGCTTTAATAAACCATTCAAAATGGACTCAGCATCAGGTTCGTAGATGTAATCCCAAGATGGTCCTGACTTGTCTTCAGGCGTCAGATGTGCTGGCTCCAAAGGCAAAAGCTTTTCTAAGACAGGCTCTTGCTTCATTGCATTTACAAAGCGGGTGTATGCCAAATAAACGGCATCAATTTCGCCGCGCTCAAATGCTTCTAACTGGGCAGTAATTGCGCCAATCAAAACATCTAAATGTGGCGTATCACCAATTTGAATGGTTTGAGAAATGAGTTTTGCTTTTGAGCGATTCAAAAACTGCAGGCCTTTTGAACCAATTGCGGTATAGACAATCTCAATATTTTTTTCCTGAAAATCGCGCACTTGGTTTGTAACCAGACGCAAGACGTTGGTGTTTAAACCGCCGCACAAGCCCTTATCTGTTGTAACCAAAATGGTGCCGGCCTTCTTGACTTCACGAGTTGCCATGTAAGCAGGGCGAAACTCAGGATTAGCTTTGGAAAGATTGGCAACAATTTCACGAATTTTTTCAGCATATGGGCGCGCATTGCGCATGCGCTCTTGGGCGCGACGCATCTTGGATGCAGCGACCATTTCCATTGCCTTCGTGACCTTGCGCGTGTTTTGCACGCTCTTGATCTTGGATCGTATCTCTTTTGTGCTTGCCATGATGTATGCGAGCCCTCTTAGAAGGAGGCTGAGCGCTTGTAATCCTCGATTGCGGCACGCAAAGCAGCCTCGTCATCCTTGCTAAGATCTTTGGTTTCTTCAATACGGCCAACTAAATCAGCGTATTTAGATTTCAAATGATCTTGCAAGCCTTTTTCAAATGCCAATACATGCTTCACTTCAAGATCATCGAAATAACCATTATTCATTGCATAAAGTGAGACGGCCATTTCCCAAACCTGCAAAGGTTTGTATTGAGCCTGTTTGCACAACTCTGTAACACGCTTACCGCGCTCGAGCTGCTTACGAGTTGCATCATCAAGATCAGAAGCAAATTGAGCAAATGCGGCTAATTCACGATACTGCGCCAAGTCAGTACGAATACCGCCGGACAGTTTCTTAATAACCTTAGTTTGTGCAGCACCACCAACGCGGGAAACAGAAATACCAGCATTAATCGCAGGACGCACACCCGCATTGAACAAGTCGGTTTCCAAGAAGATTTGACCATCAGTAATCGAAATCACGTTGGTTGGAACGAATGCAGAAACGTCACCAGCCTGAGTTTCAATAATTGGTAGTGCTGTCAAAGAGCCTGTCTTACCTTTTACTGCACCGTTGGTGAACTTCTCTACATACTCTGCATTTACACGAGCAGCACGCTCGAGCAAGCGTGAGTGGAGATAGAACACATCGCCAGGATAAGCTTCGCGGCCTGGTGGGCGGCGGAGCAATAAGGAAATTTGACGATAAGCAACTGCCTGCTTGGTCAGGTCATCATAAACAATCAAAGCATCTTCGCCACGATCGCGGAAGTATTCGCCCATGGTGCAACCTGCATATGCAGAGAGGTACTGCATTGCTGCAGACTCCGAAGCACTTGCTGCAACCACCACGGTGTATTCCATCGCGCCCAACTCAGTGAGTTTACGAACAACGTTGGCAATCGTAGAGGCCTTTTGACCGATAGCAACGTAAACGCAATAAACGCCTTTACCTTTTTGATTAATAATCGCATCAACCGCAACAGCTGTCTTACCGGTTTGACGATCGCCAATGATCAACTCACGCTGACCACGTCCGATTGGAACCATTGCATCAATCGCCTTTAAGCCCGTTTGCAGCGGCTGACTAACTGATTGACGTGCGATAACGCCTGGAGCTACTTTTTCAATAAAGTCAGTTAACTTAGTATTGATTGGACCTTTGCCATCAATGGGCTGACCTAGCGCATTTACAACGCGACCAAGCAACTCTGGACCAACTGGAACTTCTAAAATACGACCCGTACATTTAACTGGGTCGCCTTCTTTAATATGGGTGTACTCACCCAATACCACTGCACCAACAGAATCGCGCTCAAGGTTCAAAGCAAGGCCGATGGTGTTGTTAGGAAACTCCAGCATCTCGCCCTGCATCACACCAGATAGGCCATGTACGCGGCAAATACCGTCGGTCACTGAAATAACAGTACCCTCGTTGCGTGATTGGGTATCAACACCCAATTCGCTAATTCGGCTTTTGATCAGCTCGCTGATCTCGGAAGGATTGAGTTGCATTACTTACTCCTGGGTCTTATTTCGTATGTTCTTAATAGGGATAACTTATGCGCCAAGACTTGCTTGCATTTGAGCCAATCGTGCCTTAACTGAACTATCCATTACCTCATCACCAACTTGAATGCGAACACCGCCAATCAAAGCTGGATCAATTTGAATAGTTGGGCGTAATTCTTTACCCCCAAAGCGCTTCTTCAAACTTGACAACAAATCATTTAGCGCAGAACCCTCAATGGGGAATGCGCTGGTAATCATTACTTCTGCTGCACCTTCGCTCTTGTTCTTCATTGCTTCAAATTGAGAAGCAATTTCAGGCACGGCTGCCAAACGATGGTTTTGATTCACAAGACTTAAAAAGCTCGTTACTTTTCCATCTAGCTTTGTCTTCACCATGCCAGAGAGAAGCTTAGTCAAATCATCCGCAGAAACCTTTGGATTATTAGACAAACCAGCAATCTCTGGTAATGCAGCTAGCTGAGCTAACTCATTGAGTTGCTCCAACATGGAGGCAAACTCAGCAGACTTAGCACTTTGAAAAAGTGCTTCAGCATAAGGGCGTGCAATAGTGGCTAATTCAGCCATATCAAAGCTCTGCCTTAAGTTGATCAAGCAATGCGCCGTGGGCTTTAGCGTCAACTTCCCGACGCAAAATTTGCTCAGCACCTTTAACAGCTAAAACAGCTACTTCGGCACGTAACACTTCGCGCGCCCGAGTAACTTGCTGGTCTGCATCTTCTTTTGCTTGAGAAATAATACGGGCGGCTTCAGCTTGGGCATTTGTGCGAATTTCGTCGGCAGACATTTGCGCACGTTTTTCAGCCTCTGCTACACGCTGCACACCTTCTTGACGTGCCCTTGAAAGCTCTTGCTCTGCCGCATTATTTGCGAGTGCTAATTCTTCTTTTCCACGCTCGGCCGCAGCCAAACCATCGGCAATTTTGCTTGAACGCTCGTCCAATGCCTTAACCAATGGAGGCCACACAAAACGTGCAACCACCCACCATAAGACAAAAAAGACGATCATTTGCGCGAATAGGGTCGCGTTCAGATTCACGATATTCCTTTCAGTATTGTTGAGAACGGTTGGATGACCAGTTGGTCATCCACGCCAAAACAATTACTTAATAACTGCGAGCAGTGGGTTTGCAAAAGCAAACAACATTGCAACACCAACGCCGATCAAGAACGCAGCATCGATCAAACCAGCCAAAAGGAACATTTTGGTTTGCAATTCGTTGATGAGTTCAGGCTGACGAGCGGCGCCCTCAATGAACTTGCCGCCCATGAGGCCAATGCCCAAACAGGCTCCTAATGCGCCGAGGCCGATGATGAGGCCGATACCGATAGCGGTTAGTCCTTGAATGTTGGCTAAGAATGCTTGCATGTTTACTCCTAAGTATTGAAGGTGAGGTTAAAAATAAAAAGGTTAATGGTGACTATGAGCTTGGCCAATGTAGACCAAAGTCAACATCATGAAAATAAAAGCTTGTAACAAAATGACCAAAATATGGAATATTGCCCATGCAGATCCGGCAAGCACATTGCCTACAAAACCAAGCATCGATAAATCCAAATTAAAAGTCCAGATACTTCCTAGAAGAGCAATCAACAAAAAGATTAACTCTCCAGCATACATATTTCCAAACAGTCGCATTCCCAAAGAAACGCCTTTAGCAACATATTCGATGATGTTCAAAACCAAATTAAAAGGTGCCAAGTACCACTTAGCACCAAATGGTGCCGAGATGAGCTCGTGTATGAATCCGCCCAAACCTTTGACTTTGATGCTGTAAAAGAAAACGAGCAACAGGACGGAAAAAGACAATCCCAGCGTGGCATTTAAATCGGTAGTGGGAACAATTTTGTGGTGCGGGACGTGCACTCCAAAGCCTTCAATGAAGTGATTGACGCCAACTACCCAATCTACTGGGACCAGGTCAAGTGTGTTCAAAAGGATGATCCAACAAAAAACAAACAGTGCTAGAGGTGCAATATAGGATCTGTCACCATGAACAATTCCCTTTGATTGAGTCTCAACCATCTCAACTAGCATCTCTACTAGACATTGAAAGCGGCCCGGTACACCAGGCGAAGCTCTGCGCGCAGCAATCATCAACAAAAATACAGTAACCAAACCCATGAGAGTGGTCCAAAACATAGTGTCGAAATGAATAACGCTGAAGTCAATAATGGATGACTGTGGGCCCCCAATATTGTTGAGGTTTTGCAAATGCTCCGCAATATAAGCGGTAGGTGTGAGCGGCTCACTAGCCGCGTGAGCGCCTGCTGCTGCGTTAACTTCGCTAGACATCTCTTACTTGTCCTTGTTTATTTGCTTCTTGTTACTTCCAAAACCACGCCAACAGATAACATTTGAGCGTAGCCAAATAAGTAACAAGCAACGGGATCCACTTCAAATCAGGCTGCTTTAGGGCAAAGCCTATGAACAAAACGATAGTTGCCAGGATTTTTATAAATTCACCAGAAACCACTGCCGCCAAAAAGCCGCCGGGGCTGGACTTGACACTCTTTTTTGCCGCCTCTATGCGCATCAAAAACAACGCGGAAGGCAAAAATCCGATCAAACCGCCTACTAAAGCCGAATAAGTATAAACGCTTCTGTTAGCTTGATCAAAAAAAATGAAGCAAATACCAGCAATTGCTAGGGTGATCGCTACCTGGCTTAAAACAACCCACCATGAATTGAGTGAAGCAAAATTACGTGGTTTTGCTTT
>Ga0164295_10001940_pt1 | contig 17200 bp, 16 predicted proteins | sample GEODES006metaG_FD_111798 | JGI IMG/M metagenome (GOLD analysis project Ga0164295, IMG submission 111798) | Oligotrophic lake water microbial communities from Sparkling Lake, Wisconsin, USA - GEODES006 metaG | ecosystem: Environmental > Aquatic > Freshwater > Lake | place: USA: Sparkling Lake... | reverse complement strand
CTCTTGCTCTTGCTCTTGCTCTTGCTCTTGCTCTTGCTCTTTCGCTTAGTCGTACGATTCGATGAAGAAAATCCCGCCAAATGCGGTTTTTTGGTGTGCGTTATTGCGTACGGATTAAGCCTTTTGCGGCCTGGATGGCCAGCTGCATAGGCTGCCACCTCCCTTTGCAGTGCTTCATTTATTCCTGGAACAAATCCTGCATTCTCAAAGAAACTCGCGCGCCGTGAGATGCGATGCTTATCTCTAAATTCCTGCGATCGTGTTTTACGATGGCTGCGCCAGTATTGACCCCAGATCTGTGCATTATCCATCCTCTATTTAGTGCACGCAATTCTTCCAAACACAGCACAACCAATTCGCGCCCCCGAATGCCCCGTCGTTTTACTGTCCTCAAATGAGCCTCGGCCCAGGTCATCTTCATCTGCATGCACAATGAGTGCGCGACCCCACAGATCTGCTGGACTAACATCGACCAACACGTACGTGTAAGTAGCCTTATCACTACGGAGTTCCACATTGCCGAGATCGCCGGTGTGCCGAACCCCGTGACCGCCGGCCCTTGGCCGACCCCCATGATTGCATGACGGACCTACATGCCAGTGGGCACAGGCACCATTGCAACCTTCGCCTCGTAGGTCTCCCGCATCGTGAATATGGAATCCATGTTTGCCTGGCGGTAATCGTGTGAAACTAACATGAAGGCGGGTTCCCCCTGCGTTTACCCCTACGATCTCTGTTGCTACCGCTTCTCCCTGAATCGTCGGCTGTTTGAATACGGCGACCGCCATTTCTATCAGATGGTGTGGGTTAAAAGTGGCCCAAAGGTGACGCGGTTGCGCAATACTCTATACATAGTAGATATGCCGCTCAAACGAAAGAACGATGACTCCAAGATGAAGCCTGCCCCTAAGAAGGAGCCCAAGAAGCGCAAGAGTCGCCCTGATCACGATGATGACAGTTCGGTCGATAGTCATGGTAATATCCGTGATCTTATCGAGTATGAGTCTGATTCCGACGATAGTTACACGTCATCCTCGTATCGCGATAGCAATGACTCTTCGCCCAGGAATAAGCACAAGGGTCGAAAGGTTGTAGAATCGGATGATGAGCGGCCTCCGCGTCGTCGGGCTGCACTTTCTGCGGAAAAGAAAATAAAGAAGAAGCTCGATGAGGATGCCAAGATTCGTAGTAAAAAGAAGGCCCCTACAGGGGGCAAGAAGCTTGATGAGGAGGAGTCAAAGAAAAAAAAGACGGTAGAGGCCGAGGAGGCCGAGGAGGCCGAGGAGGAGGAGTCCGACGAGGTACAAAAGGTATCAAAGGTATCAAAGGTACAAAAGGTACCAAAGGTACCAAAGAAGGCCTCTCATGAGGTATCAAAGAAGAAGGCTCCTTCTCTTGAGGAGGAGGATGAGGAGGAAGAGGATGAGGAGGATGATGATGAGGATGAGGAGGATGAGGATGAGTATGATGAAGACGAGCCCCTTCCGCGCGGCACAATTGAGCTGCTTATTTCAGACCCAGGCGAGTACCGCCCTCAGAAGCCCAAGAAGTATAAACTCAGCAAGGAACCCGAGAATGTGCGCCGCTTCGTGAAGCTCGTGCAGACCGAGGTGGATGATGAGGAGGACATTGATCGCGATATCGGCTATTTCAAGGGGCTCACACCGACTGCCCAGGAAAAGCTCCTTGCGAAGCTGCACACAAAAGTGGAACCCATAGTACCGACCGTGCCTCTCAGATTCCAGATTATGAGCAAAGAAGTGCCTTCCGAAGTGGAGCGCGTGGCACTGGCCAAGTACCAGGCGCTGCAGAACATTGATCCCAGCAGCACCGAGTACTACAAGGCCAGCCAGTGGATCCACGGCTACACGCAGCTCCCGCTCGGCCTCTTCAAGGATCTGCCTGTCAAGATAGAGGATGGGACGGAGAAGTGTCAGGAGTTCATGACCTCCGTGGCCAAATGCATGGAGACTGCAATCTACGGACACAACGATGCCAAGCTCCAGATTATGCAGTTCGTGAGCAGTTGGATTGCGAACCCGCAGGCGGCCGGCAATGTGCTCAGTATTCACGGTCCTCCGGGTGTTGGTAAGACAACGCTGATCAAGGACGGCGTCGCCAAGGCATTGGGGCGTCCCTTCCACTTCATCACGCTCGGTGGTGCAACGGATGCGTCATTCCTTGACGGTCACTCTTACACCTATGAGGGCTCCACATGGGGACGCATCGTAGATGTGCTCATCAAGTCCAAGTGTATGAACCCTGTTATTTACTTTGACGAGCTCGATAAGGTGTCGGAAACGCCAAAGGGCGAGGAGATCAATAATCTCCTGATCCATCTGACGGACGGCAGCCAGAATGATCGCTTCCAGGACAAGTATTTCACGGGCATTGATCTGAATCTGAGTCGTTGTCTGTTCATCTTCAGCCACAATGATCACAGTCGCGTGAATCCCATTCTGCGCGATCGCATGTACAATATTCAGGTAGATGGCTTCGGTCTCAAGGAGAAACTGATTATCGCCGAGCAGTATCTCGTGAGCCAGGCCTTGCAAGAGGTCAATCTGTTTGAGAAGATTGGCATCAGCAAGGAGATTATCACCCATGTGATCGAGAACTTTACGGGTGAGGAAAAGGGCGTGCGGGAGCTGAAGCGCTGTATTCAGACGGTGATTAGCAAGGTGAATCTACTCCGCTTCTATAACGATCCTGAGAAGGTGCCGTTCGCCATTAAGGGGTTTGCCCTGCCGTTTACGCTTAAGAAAGATCATGTGGATCTCTTCCTGAAGAAAAAGCAGACAGTTGATGTGAGCATGTCACATCTCTATGTGTAAGACCGCACTTCAAACAGGTGCTTAATCTATGAAATAAAATACTTCTTTTGTGGTGGGGTCATACTGCAATGTGTAGAATGTAGCTGGCGAATTTTCTACATATCCTTTTACAGGTGCAATATAACATGAATCACTATTTTCGCAAAGAAATGGTGTGCCAGTTGCATTAATGACAATGGATCTAGCTGGCTGTTCGATGCTCCCCGCATTGTAGCCAATGGCGACGGCATTCGCGCCCTGGTTTTTACCACCGGCACCTACACCCACTGCCACCGCATTACTGCCTTGGTTGGTGTATGCAGCCGAACAACCCACTGCCACCGCACTGTTGCCTTGGCTGGTTTCTGCAGCCAAATAACCCACTGCCACCGAATTACTGCCTTGGTTGGTTTTTGCAGCAAAATAACCCACTGCCACCGCATTACTGCCTTGGTTGGTGTTTGCAGCCGAACAACCCACTGCCACCGCACTGTTGCCTTGGTTGGTTTCTGCAGCCAAATAACCCACTGCCACCGCAGCATAGCCTTGGCTGCTAGTTCCAGCCGAATTACCCACTGCCACCGCATTTGAGGCTTGGTTGCTAGTTCCAGCCGAATTACCCACTGCCACCGCATTACTGCCTTGGTAGATTCTTCCAGCAAAATTACCCATTGCCACCGCATTACTGCCTTGGTTGCTAGTTCCAGCAAAATGACCCACTGCCACCGCAGTATTGCCTTGGTTGCTAGCTCCAGCCGAATTACCCACTGCTACCGCAGCAAAGGCTTGGTTGCTAGTTCCAGCCGATTTACCCACTGCCACCGCATTTAAGGCTTGGTTGCTATTTCCAGCAAAATTACCCACTGCTACCGCAGTAATGCCTTGGTTGCTAGTTCCAGCAGAATTACCCACTGCTACCGAATTACTGCCTTGGATGCTAGTTCCAGCAGAATTACCCACTGCTACCGCATTACTGCCTTGGTTGCTAGTTCCAGCAGAATTACCCACTGCTACCGCATTATTGCCTTGGCTGGATCGTGCAGCCGAATTACCCACTGCCACCGCAGCATAGCCTTGGGTGGATTCTGCAGCCGAATTACCCACTGCCACTGCATAACTGCCTTGGGCGTAATTCCCCGTAGAGTCACCAATTGCAACGGCAGAAAGACCTTGGTTGATAGTTCCAGCATCGGCACCAACGGCTACTGCAGCAACGCCTTGTCTTTTTTGACCAGAATTCAACCCCACTGCCACGGCTTTATTACCTTGGTTGCTGCGTCCAGCAATGTAGCCAACGGCTACTGCAGAAGCGCCTTGGTTGCTGAGTCCAGCATTGTCACCAACGGCTACTGCGTAAGGGCCTTGTGTGGTAAATCCACCATTACTACCTATCCCAACAGCACCCACTGCTTTTGCGGCTCTAGGCATTATACTCTAACACAATAAAATAATATACCGTGAAGTCTAAATTTACCGTAAAGTCTAAAATTACCGTGAAGTCTATAAATTACGTACACAGCCGTGCCGACAGGCCGGCTGACTGGCTGACGCCAGTCAGCCTTACAGCCCCGTTGCTTACCGACAGGCCGGCTTGACTGGCCCCGTTGCTTACCGACAGATCCCTCTCTTCGATCGGGCTCCGTAATATATAGACTTCTAGCTATCGGTAGTCTATATCTCTCTTCGGGGTATATAGACAGCACGGTATGATGCTGATGTTTGATTCTAAACTGGGTTAAACGCACTAAAAAGATGGAAGACCAACTTTCATATCGGGTGCCGAACTACCCATGATATCGGGTAATGAATCTGTCGACAAATAACTAACAGCTGCACCTAGGACTCCACCCATAGCAGCACCGGATGCAAGTGTCTCTGGACTGGGGTCAATATCCGATGTCATGCTTAGGATACCACCGGTTACAATTAGAAGACAGACAGCGCCAATTAGGGCGAAGATGACAATGTTCTGAATTATCATCTTTGCGCTAGACGCGGATTATTCAATATGTATTAAAGCGCACTCTACTCAAGAACCACTACCTCTGCATCGTCAATCTCTTCTTTTTTGGCTACAGAAGGAGGTGCCTCAAGATCTTCTATTTCATCTGTATTTATCGGAGCAGAAGTGCTTTCGTCCACTTTGAGGGCATCGGAATATTTGTCGTCCTTGTCGTCCTTGTCGTCCTTGTTCTCTTCCTTAGGAGAATAGCGGATCTGAGGTTCGCCTTTTGATTCATCAAACACTGAATCATAATCGGAGAAATGTACAGTAGGCTCTGTATCAATAGATACTACAGCAGGTGGCTTTGTTTCTTCAATATCCTTTACTGCAGGAGAAGGAGCAGGAGCAGGAGCAGGAGCAGGAGCAGGAGCAGGAGCAGGAGAAGGAGCAGGAGCAGGAGAAGGAGCAGGAGCAGAGGGCTCAGGCACCTTCTCCTCGGGAGCAACCGGCTTAACTTCCACCTTTTCTTCCTCAATCTCCTCCTCATCTTCACCTAGATAGTCCGTCAATATCTGCTTTACAGGTAGCATACCACGCACAGCCGTCGTAATAGACTCTGACGCCAATGCCTCAATTTGAAGCAAATTCTTCTGCCGTTCAACGACACCGCCATCCGACATGAACAAAAACGGCGTCTTCCAGAAACACCGGGCAGATTCCCGAAACACCCTATGAATAAAATGGTCCAGTTTCGGCACGGTGATAGACAACTTCTTCTGCTTCGCTGAGAGGCGCACCGCTGTCAGCACCTTGGTGTGCGCCACGAAGACAGCCGTCATCAGCTCCTCCATATAGTCACATCCGGTGCGCTCCAAGAGAACACGCACTTCATCATGAATACGATCCTGATTCCATCGACTCACCTCTTCACACTCACCCTGGAAGGCCGAAAGACACCTCTGACGATCGGAGGCATTGCGACTCCAGAGTGTCTGAAACCATGCGACAATTGCAGGAACAATAAAGGTTGCGAGCTGCTTGGTGTATTCCGATCGAGCCTCCGAATATGTTGCAACGTTCTCCATTCTCTGAAAACGGTACTCAGTTTTGAAAGCCTATTTGAACTTGGAGGAAAGAATAGCTAGAAGTCTATAAATTACGGAGCCCGATCGAAGAGAGGGATCTGTCGGTAAGAGGCTGTGTACGTAATTATAGACTTCACGGTAGAAGTCTATAAATTACGGAGCCCGATCGAAGAGAGGGATCTGTCGGTAAGAGGCTGTATACGTAATTTATAGAATTTACGGTACATAAAGTAGATGGCACATCCAGGAAATTTTGCGAATGCGCTTAGTGGCAGCTCTAATTACTCAGAAGCAATGCCGGTGACCAATCGTAATTTAGCCGGTTATAAGCAGTTTGATGATTTACTTGATTTATTGGAAAAACTGCATCGATCTGGCAATAGGACAGATTGTATTGCCGCGAATGCACAGTTACGTATTCTTAATACATATTTATCGGATGATCAAAAAATTCAACTAATGAAATGCCGCAAGTTAAAAAAGGAAACTGTTGCACATAGATACAGAAGTGTTAAAATGCTTAGTATGGCTGCTACTACGGGTGTGCTAAACTGGGGATATACAAGGAAATCTAGCAGTCATAGAAAGACAAGTGGCGGTAACCGTAGAACTAGACGTAAAAATCGGCACTTGTACTAATGCACCCCTTTAGACAATTCGAGGGCTAACAACGACCAGGGGCAGATCCCTCCTGGTCGATCCCACACTTCGCTGGATTGGCTGGAGTAGGCACGGGGACTCGTTCCTGAAGTTTGAATGGCTTCCATAATGCGGAGTACATCGGCCCATGTGGCAGGTGTCTCCTTGGGTACTCCGACAAAACCAGAGTTACTTAGTGTTTGCTGGGAGCCTACTTGCGTTTGCTGGGAGCCTACTTGCGTTTGCTGCATAGAGCCTAGGCCTTGCGTTTGCTGGGAGCCTACTTGCGTTTTTTGCAGGGATCCTAATCCCTGTGTTTGCTGCATAGAGCCTAGGCCTTGCAGCACAGCCCATCTCACATTTCCATCGGATTCTCTTGCAAAGCGAGTTGCATCTTTCACACTCAGAGCCGGTGATCTCCTCAACACCTCTGCCCTTACCTCATATTCCACCAACTGCGGTGCGTTGAATAACACGGTGCGTGACAAGAGCGGTTCCGCGATTGCAGCCCCTTCCCTAACTTCTAACACGAATCTCGATGACCCCAGCGTAGTCTCAATAATGCGCCGCAAAAAGGCCTGCGCATCAGCATGCAGAGCATCCGCATGTTCTAACACGATCCAATTAATCTGTCCTACTTCGACCCGCCGTCGCGCCGCCGTTTTGATTCGGTCGCGATTATCGCGCAACGTCGGATCCTGAGAACAACGAAGCCATACACTGATTGCCGAACCCAGACACAGCCGAATTGCACAACTCTTGCCTATCCCAGCCCCACCCACCACCACCACATGCGGCGGATCGGGGCGCCGCACCATACTCTCAAGGCGTTTCCAATCTGATGCACCGGCCATATCGCAGAGTGCGCGAGGGCGATGCGGGTCTGCATCGGTGTCCATTGCATATATATAGAGTATTATCCTTTAGCTCCGCCCAAGAATAAACCACGCGTTTGTCAGATAACAAATATAGCTTATCGGCACACTACAAAATAGTGCACCTATAAGCACATGGAACATATTACCAAATGCGCTCATCTTCACGCGCATAGATAGCCCATGGTGAAAGAGGGTAGACACAACAGGCGCTAGGATAACTGGACCGAATCCTGCAACAACCGAGGACGATACTACTTCTGCCCCTAGTATGAGCGGCAAAAAACAAGCAGCCGAGCCCCCCAAATATGCGAGAAACTCCTTCGTCGGTACAGTCCGTAGAGTGCTTTTAGCATCCTCACGTGGTGCGTGATCCATGATTCTGTCGCGGAATGTCCCGAACCAGATATCCATGAAGGCGGCGTCGCCCCCCGCGTAGTTACACTCGAAATAGCGATGATGTAGATAATGAAATGTGTCACTCTGAAAATGGTCTTCGTATCCACTATGACTCGCAGATGGACTCAAGAGTAAATGCACACCATTCCACACAAATGCATAGGGCGAACACAAAAATACTAGACTCGGCAATACACAGGCGTAGTAATACAGATGTTCTACGGGGTGCATACAGAGACCAGAAAACGGTTCGGTATCAGTATTGCGATGATGCAGACTATGCACCTGTTGATACAGAGGACCGAAATGTAAGAGCCGGTGGGCAAAATAGAAATGAATGCTCCGCCAGACAGGTACGCCAGCCAGTGCCGCCGCGAATCGCAGACCACCACCGACAGTTCCAAAGGATTCGGCGTCGGCTATATAGGGCAATCGACCCGACGCCCACAAGTAGCAAAAGACGTTTTCGAACATTGTCCAAATTACCACGCCTGAGAGACTCCAGAAGATATTGTGTGCCACCTTGTCGTAATTATAGACGCGATTCTTGATGTACGGTCGCGATGCCCAGTTGAAACCGTAGAGTGTAAGATGCCAGAAGGTAGAATAGCCGAATGTTAGAGCCAACCAGAGTGGCAGACGATCGTTCATGAAGGTGATGGATAGCGGAGCGGTAACCGTAGCCAATTGATAGGGTTTCCCAAAATATACCAACAGTGACAGCACAGCCCAGACAAAATTGGGAGACGTCACCAGAACAAAGGGTGCGTTACGCAGCCAATTTGTGATCGTTACTGGAGGAATAGGAGTTTCTCCAGGGGCCTTCGTCCTGTCAACATAGAGTGGCGGCTCTCCGAAGATCTTACCGCGAACGAGGCCGAACCAGTTCATCGAGTTCATCTATGTTGGTGGCCGAGATTTTAGATCTAATCGTAGTACTTCTGATGAACCCTTGTTTTTTCCCAATGATAGCCCCATCGGCCCAGGGGCATAGTTCTGTCTGTTATTGTAAACATCCTTCTGAAGAATACAAGGAGCATCGTACCTAGCTACTTTTGACCTAGTTGCACCGTTCAACTTTATGTCCCACAAGTAGATGCAGCTCACCGACATTCGTTCTGCCACCAATCCCCGTTTTTGGTTACCTCTTGCAGCCGCCGCTTGCCTCGTTGATACCGCGGGACTCTTTGTATGGCGCTATACAGCATCACCGACCGGACCGATCAACAAATGGTATGATCGATTCGGTCTGGCCGCTTATGGTGCCGATATATTGAGTATGATTATCGGTGTCATTCTGACACAGATCGCGACGTCGTGGATCGGTGGTCCGTGGAATCCACTTATGTTCTGCGCAGTTTCCGTGGTCATTCAGCTGATTCATGATGTGACCTTTGCGGCCGTGATTGTTCCCGCTGTGCCGAAAGGTCGCAATTCAATCATGGATCTCATGAACGAGTATGCGCATATCTCGTTCCCGCAGGGCATTCTGATCGTAGATGCTATCTACATGATTCTGACATCTCTGATCACAATGGCGCTGGCTTCACTGGATGCGTCTGTGAGCTGGATCACCCTAATTATTACACTTTATACGACGATGTATGTTCTCTACACACGGCCTTCTTAATTTAAGAATACACGGTAGAACTATGCAGCACACAGGATCCAATCATTATGTCGCCATGGCAGGTATAATGATTGTATCTGGATTATTATCCACTATGAATATATGGGCGGACTCTATCGATGATTTCGGCATCAGTGTGAATGATCTATACATGAGTATTCTAATGACGGGCTGGATGGTATTCTTCATGGCCATCTATTATGGTGACACACGAGTCATATTTGTAGGTCTCATCATCGTAATTGCCTCCGTCGCCGCCATTCGTTATCAACTATTCGTATCAGAAGCACAGTATTTGCGAGGGATGATTCCACACCATTCCATGGCTGTATTCATGAGTAAGCGGATGTTGGAAAAATCCGTAACGCCAGCACTAAATGAATTGCTCCATTCCATTATCAGCTCGCAGCAGAAGGAGATTATCTTCATGAAAGAACAACTCCAGAGGTCTTAGAATCGCGCCGATAATGTGCGGAGGCCGAGTTCGGCCGGCCCCGCACCCGGATTGAGTGAGACCGTTGGGGGGCCTTGCATCCCCAGGCCCGAGGAGGCAGGGCCTTGCATCCCCAGGGCCGACTGGGTACCCCAGTACCCGCCCCCTTCAGGGGCAGTTGAGGTGGCAGGCCCGCCCTGCGCAATCTTATAGACCGGCAGCGCATACGGATTATCGTCCAACATACTGAGGACCTCATTGTAGTTGCGATCCTCAGCAATATCCAGTGTCAGAATCTGCTTGGGCCGCTGGAGACCCAATGCCTCCTTACCCGCCGCTGGCCCCACAACGCGATTCACTGTGTTGTCGCGATCGTTCAAGACATCGCTGGTGATTTTGCGGTAGCTCAGATTGACATTGTCCTCGCCATTGAAGAGCGGCTTGATGCCATTGCCGTACTGGGGCTGGCGACCTACCGCCGTGAGCTCCTTCATACCGTTCTGGCGCATGGCATACGCAGTGTCATACACCTGTTCGCCCGTCGCCCGCGCCCGCCCACCAGGGCCAGTCCAGGCCGACGCGCCCGCCAACTCCGCCTTCGAGGTCGCCTTCCAACCATCGGGAAACTGCATCGTGCGAGCACCAGGTACACCCGCCCGCGTGACGTTGAGTGCCGTATCCACCTCCGCATTCGTGTTGCGATGCGTGACGCGCATGATATCCGTGGGATCATACACGGTGAGTTTCTGGGCCTCCACGCCCACGGCACCGCCGATCCAGTCATTCGCCCCCGTCGTCTCGCGCACCGTCGTCCGCGCCACGTCGTTGGGGTCATACACGGTCAGCGCCTGCGGAGTGCCCGCCGTAGTCAAGTTGAGTGCCTGACCGCGCTCCCCCGTCACATTACGCTGATTGACGGGAAGCTCATAGGCGCCGGCACCGAAATCGTTATTCGTCGCATCCGTGTCAGGCACACCATATGTAGAGCCATCCGCGTTACGGTAGCCGTAGCCATCCTGCTGTCTCGCGAATGGTGCACGGAATGAGGGAACCGTGTAAGTCTCTGTAAAATCGGCGGCGACGGCGGGGCCCTGGAACTCTTCGGACGTCTCCGTGCGCGCCTGGAACTTCATGACCTGGCTGGGTCGCGACGTCGGTTTGAGATTGTCCGCCACCGGCCCCACAAAATTGCGTTCGCCGTCCTGATTCACAAAGAACTTGTCGGGATGGTACTTGCGGACCTCGCCGATCTCCCCGCGATACGTACCGATCGCCTGACCGGGGATCACGACACCCTCGTATGTGAGTTTCGGATTGGATTCGTAGCGGAGTTCATCCACGGATAGGCCCTTTCTAGCGACCTCGAGTACATCGAGCTGCTGGAAGCCGCCAATAGGGAGCGACGAGAACCCCTGGTTAATACCTGGTCCGACCATCGTGGATTCCACCGGTTTCTCAAATGCGCGGCTCGTGCTCTGAACCACACGATTCTGCATAAAGTCGGTGATATTCTCTAGGCCGGTGATATTGCCGGTGGGTTCGCGATGCGGGTCGAACAGAGGCGCCTGTTCGCGTTTCTCGATCTGGTTGAAGCCTGTGCCCACCATGTTATCGAGGAACGAGCGATTCGCATCATCGGTCATATTCTGTTTGACGGAACCGCGAAAAAAGGGAACCATGTTGTTGTGGGTGAATTCGTCGGTCGACATGGGGAGACCCGTGAGTGCCGATATTACGGTTTTGCCACTGTTATAGCTGGGCGGTTTCTCATCACCTGGCACATTCATGCGAACCTGGGATGTTACGGCTGTCTGAGGTGCCTGGGGCGCCATAGAAGGCGTCGAAAAGACTGTGTTGCGGGGGTACAAGTCCGGTTGTGTGATGGGGTTTGCAGGGAGACTGCCGCCTGATGGGAGCTGATAATACTGATCTAGCTGGCCCTCAGGAGCATCACGGGGTTGACGGGGCTTGCCAGGAATAGTGCCAATTGCAGATCCGGGTGGAGTACGCTCTTCCTCATAGAGCGGCGGGGGCTGTCCTCCGTTGGGAAATATATCGGCCTGCTCTGCCTCTGTTAGTGGGGCAAACCCCTCTTTCTTTGTATCTTTTGTCAGAACATATCCGACACCGAGCAGTGCTGCAAGTGCCAGTACTTCCATTTCCTCTAACTAAGAGTCCTGATTTTAGACCAAGATACCGTGATGTCTATAATTATACCCGAAGGGAGATAATTATAGACAGCCGATAGCTAGAAGTCTATAAATTACGGAGCCCGATCGAAGAGAGGGATCTGTCGGTAAGCGGCTGTGTACGTAATTTTAGACTTCACGGTAGCCATGGCGGCGGTGCCATGCGCCCCATTGCAGCGCGCTCACGCTCCGCCATATTCGTGTGAAATATGGGTGGTGCGTTAGGATCCCCACCAGCGGGCGGAAGACCCCTCGGTGTCTCGTATGCAGGGGGTGTAGCCCCGACACGCAGAGCGCCTGGAATTGTATTATTAAAACTTGCAGGCTCATTGGCCCCCCGCGGCCGTGCAACGGGCACGGCGGGATCCACGTACAACCCGCTGCAGAGAAACCGGCGATCCTGCACGAGTTGCGACGCGGCAATCGGCTGAGTGAGCTGGGCATACACGGCATCCTTTGAGGCGTGTCGGGAATCCACGAGATACTCGAAGGGCACCATCACGTTCTCCTGGGGATTCTGACATAGCCACTGCCACCGATTAATGCCGGTGCCGCGGAGAGTGCAGGGAGGATCCACGAGGTGACTCGCCGTCTGGGGAAAGTCGGCCTCAGGCATCGGTGTCAGTTTCGCGGCCAGCCCCTGCTCAGGCTGGTACTGTCCACATGTGGTCCGGACAGTCGGTCGGCCCAGATTCAACAAGTCGCTTTCCACATCGGTCTTGGTACTCGTCATGATGTGGCTTGCACCCCACTTCTGATTGATGGTCGTGATGTTGGGCACATAGGCGGCGTTGCCGTAGGCATTGGGCACACCGAGGGCCCAACGACCGGGGCCGGTGGAGATCTCATTGTTTTCGGCCATCTTTGCGATGTCATGCTTGTAGCGTGTCATGGATCGGTCAGCAGAGTGTTGGGCGCGCATGCTGTAGTCATTTATGTACGCTGCCAGATTCTCCATTGTGTCCTCTACCACAGGCATAGTTTTATTGCACTCCAGGGCATACCGTGAAGTCTATAAATTACGTACACAGCCGTGCCGACAGGCCGGCTGACTGGCTGACGCCAGTCAGCCTTACAGCCCCGTTGCTTACCGACAGATCCCTCTCTTCGATCGGGCTCCGTACATTTTAGACTTCTAGCTATCGGCTATCTATAATTATACCCCGAAGGGTATAATTATAGACAACACGGTACCATTGGCGGAGACGGCCGGAATGAAATGACAGGTCTAAAATCGCCAAGAATAGCCAAATACATCCTGCACAAGAGGTTCCGGTGCAGGCACACCAGGATAACTGACATACTGTGTCGTAGGAAGGTGCCGCGTCACCGTCTCAATGGTGCGAAGTTTACCTGTGCTCCTCTCCGTAAAAACGAGCTGTTTCGGAGCACACACCGGTCGAACAGAACCCAATACACACGCCGGCTGGTATTTCTTGGATGGAACGTTCGACAGATCGCGTGTAACACCTCGGAGATCGGATTCTATATCAACCAGGTTGCCACTCGCGACACTGACGTCGTTGCCACCAACAAGGCCGAGTGCGTTGCGGCTCGCGTTCGGATGATAGAACTTCTGGGGAATCTGTGTATAGCCGCCGGCAATTGTGTCGCTCACGCGATTCGCAGCAATGGATTCGGAGCCTGTAGGTCCAAGTACGAACATCTCTCTGTACCTATTGCTAGGATTTTTTGGCGACACAGAGGGGTATAAAGAAGTTTCCAAGAAAGACTTCTAATGACGAGGATCACTTTATTTATCCCCTATTTTGGGACATTCCCTAATTATTTCCAACTGTATCTTAATTCACTCGGGGCAAACACAGATGTCCTGACAGTCGTGTTGATTACAGATATTGATCTGGCATCCTATACTCTACCGCCTAACCTCCGCGTGTTTCCTATGACGTTCGATGCCCTTCGCCACAGGATTCACGGATTCTTAGCAACGACATTTGGTCGCGCGCCGAGTGAATCCGTAGTGTCTACGTATTACAAACTCGTCGATTTCAAGATTATGTATCCTTTATTATTCGAGGGTATCTGCGCGGATTCATGGGATTCTCCAGAGGATTTTGTAGGCTGGGGGGATATAGATGTTATTTATGGCAAGCTCGGCCAATTTGTATCATCGACAACGCAATACGATATTATCGGTGGCTGGCACGGCCATTTTACGGCGATTAAAAACACCACCGCGTTCAAACAACTGGCGACCACTGTACCTAACATATATGAACTCTGCACCGACACCAAGATCCACGCGACAGATGAAATCGCATATCGCGAGCCACTCATAGAGTTTATCAAAACTCATCAGTTATCCATGTGTTATTTAAACGCGACCTTCTGCGATATTGTACCGCCATGTTTTTATTCATTGTTCCGTAAAAACCATGCGCAATACACCAAAAATTTCATCAATGTCGCGCGTCCCCAGAAAAATATTGCGTATCTGCGGGTCGACGGGGTCGTTACGGATACGGTGTACGACGACGGAGACCAACATGCGACTTCCTATGTTCATTTGCAAAAACGTGCGATGACCGTTCCACCGGACATTCCTTCGCGGTATTATATAACAGGCGATGCATTCGTGGTGTCAGAGCCGACGCAGCCTGAGATTATTCCGCGGAAACTATTTATGACATGGAGCACAAAAACACTGCCGCCGAAAATGCAGGAAAATGTGGACCTCATAATTGCAATGAATCCGGAGTTCGTGGTCCAGATGTTCGATGATGCCGAATGTAAGTCGTTTCTAGACACACATTTTCCGCCCGAAGTTGTACATGCATATGATGAATTGAAACCTGGTGCGTATAAGGCAGATCTCTGGCGTCTTTGCGTATTATATATTCACGGCGGTATATATTTAGATATAAAACTGCAACCGGTAAACGGTTTCCGTCTCACGCAATTATTAACGCGCGAATATTTTGTATCGGATGGCGAATTCCGCGGCACACTCCACAGTATATATAATGGTCTAATCGCGTGTAAAGCACAGAACACTATACTCAAGCAGGCGATAGACAAAATAGTGTCGAATGTGAGTATGCAATACTATGGAGATACTCCGTGGTGTGTTACGGGCCCGCGCATGCTTGCGCCGATATACCACGACGCCGTTGACAAGGAGCCTTTATATCTTTCTCACATGGGCCCCGTTTCGAACGAACATATTGTAATGGCGGGCAAAACCATTCTGGAGAATTACAAAGAATATAGGAAAGAAGCTCCTATAGGCGCCGCCTACTACATTTCTCTGTGGAACGCACGGGATATATATGTTCAAGGTCGAGGTCGAGGTCGAGGTCAAGGACCCTCAAAGATTCGTCTCCATATACCTGCCATCCCCTACACGATAACACGTTCAGAATACAGTCACGACGCCTTTACGGGGAAGGTGAAACGATTTGCACCCATGATGCGCAGCATTCTTGATAAAACTACACAAGAGAGCGTGTTTGAAGTCTACCATTATGGCGTGGAGACATCGGAATCGGGTGCAGACAAGGAGATTCAACTTATGACACGGGCGGAGTGGCACGCGCTTCGCATAGAGTCTATACAGTATCTGGATAAGGCTCGTACACGCGAAGAGGCGGAGGCAATACTACAGGATCCCGAGACTATCGTGGGTGTATTGGCAAATTGGGACACACCTCTTTTCAAGGAATTCAACTGCCGATTCCGCGAACATCTTCAACGGCATTATCGCAGTCAGCAGACAGATATAGTGTGTATCCCTCTCGGTCGATCATACGACAATGCTCTACATGGCCTGAATGCGGTGATTGTAGAAGTTGGTATTGGTTACAATAATTCGTGTAAGGATTATCGTATATTCGAATCTCATAGTTGGTTATCCAAGACAGTCGGCGAGGGAAAGAAGTGGCCGCATAACTATTGGTTTGTAATTCCGCATGGGTTTGATGTGAGCGAGTTCTCACTATCGCGCACTCCTTCTCAGCCTCGTATAGGATTTTTAGGGCGAATTGTGAATGAAAAGGGCTGTAGGATTATTGTAGAAGTAGCAAAACGGTTTCCGCACGTGGAATTTGTTCTGTGCGGACAAGGTGACCCCGCGCCATTTCTTACACATCCTAATATTCAGTACAAACAGCCGATCCATGGGGCGGAACGATCCGCATTTCTCGGCTCCTGTATAGCGACGATGTGTCCAACAACCTATCTGGAACCGTTTGGTTGTTCGGCAGTCGAATCCCAGTTATGTGGAACACCGGTGATTTCGGTGGATAACGGTGGCTATGTTGAAACGGTAGAGCAGTTTAGGTCTGGACTACGGTGTCATACATTGGCGGATTTCTGTAAGGGCGTGCAGATGGCGCTCGACGGCGCCTTTGATAGAACGTATATACGTGAGAGGGCCGTGCGACTCTACGATATGTTTGCGCTTGCAAAACAGTATGAATATGTGTTTCGGAGCGTCCTCGATATTTATACGCCGAGTAAAAATGGCTGGTACTCACCGGATTGCCATCTGGTCCCGGTTATGTCCAATCAATGACGATGTAGGATTCATTCAGGGCCGCATCAATGAGCGGAAGAATCGTATCATCGATCTTGGAAATATCATAGAGTTTGCCGTTTCGCCCCCGTGCCAAGAGTGTGTGTACGACCGAGCAATCAGGGAAGAGCTCTTGGACACCGCTGAGGATGTCGGCAATGGTTATTTTCTCCAGGTTCGGTTGAACTGCATGTTTGTACGATGTCGCGCAGTCTTGCCGACCATTATCCTGACCGGATGCATGCATGGTAACTGCTTGATAAATCTGGTGAAGTTGATTCCTAACATATTCGCGGCGTCTATCTTCGATTGCCTTTGCCTTGAGGCCCTGGAGAGCTTCACGTGTCATTGACTGCATTTGCTGCATTGACTGCATTTGCTGCATGTAATGATTTGACTGGTGTTTATTGGAAAACAATAGTCAAATTTACTGGGTTGTCTAAAAGATACGGAAATCCTGAAGGGAGGGAACGTATAGACAGGACCGAACTTGCTGCGCAACAGTCGTCGTTACAACAGGACCTAAAGTCGTCGTTACAACAGGGCCTAAAGTCGTCGTTGTTGCCGTTTTCGTTCATTTTGCTATCGCAAAACTCACTACAACAGGGCCTAAAGTCGTCGTTGTTGCCGTTTTCGTTCATTTTGCTATCGCAAAACT
>Ga0164295_10001939_pt1 | contig 17201 bp, 14 predicted proteins | sample GEODES006metaG_FD_111798 | JGI IMG/M metagenome (GOLD analysis project Ga0164295, IMG submission 111798) | Oligotrophic lake water microbial communities from Sparkling Lake, Wisconsin, USA - GEODES006 metaG | ecosystem: Environmental > Aquatic > Freshwater > Lake | place: USA: Sparkling Lake... | reverse complement strand
TGTCGCCGATGTGCATGGGCACGACTTGATGGCCGCTCGTGGCCGCGCGCTCGGCGAGGGCGCTGTATACGGACGCGGGGGCTGAGGCCACGGCCAAAGAGACAGACGGGAAGCACGGCATCGGGGTACACTAGGCCGCATGCGCTTCGAAATCCACCGCGCTTGGGACGGCTCCGCCTGCGACGCGGGCGAGGCAGTCGTGGTCGACGCGACGCTGCGCGGCGACTGGCTGGACGTGCGGATCTCCGCCCCCTGGCATGGAGACGCCGCCCCCGAGGGTCCGCCGGGTCCGAGGCCGGCGCTGTGGAACCACGAGGTCGTCGAGCTCTTTGTCGTCGGGCCACGCGAGACATACTTGGAGCTGGAGTTTGGGCCGCACGGGCACCACCTGGCGCTCCAGCTCGACGGCGTCCGCAACGTCGTCCAGAGCGCGATGCCGCTCGAGTTCACCGCGCGACGCGACGGCGCGCGGTGGTTCGGCGAGGCGCGCGTGCCGGCTGTGTGGCTCCCTCAGGGTCCACACACCGCGAACGCCTACGCGATCCACGGCGCCGGGCCAGCGCGGCGTTACCTGGCGCACACCCCCGTGCCCGGGGCGGCGCCCGACTTCCACAGGCTGGCGTTCTTTCAGCCGGTCGACCTCGCGACGTGACGCGCGAGCGCGGTGACGACGCTGGTCATCGACGCCTGAATCTGCGAGAGCGAGCGCCCGTCCGGCATCGCGGGTGACCACAGGCGCGGCACGTGGACGAAGCCGCGGAGTGGCACCTCGGTCAGGGACCGGAGCGCGCGGTAGAACACGAAGTTGCACAGGTAGTCGCCCGCGTCGTCCGAGGGCGTGCAGGGCAGAGGCCCGACCGCGGCGGCGAGCGATTCGGGCAGCGTCGCTGCGAGGCGCGCGGGCCCCTCGGCCTCGATCGGGCCCGCGAGCTCCCCCCCCCGCCCCTGCACGTCTGGGCGCGCGCCGCGCTGGTTGCGCGCCGTGGACTCCACGCTGACGCCGGCCCTGTCGGCGACCCCGAACATCACGAGCGCGCAAGGTCGAAAGGCCGCTGTCGCCCCCTGCAGTGCGTCGAACGCAGCGTCCCACTCGACGGGCAGCTCGACGCCGTGTACCGCAATTTCCCAGATGCGTCGGCCGTCGAGCGCGCGCGCGACCTCGCCTGTGGGGTTGCGTGCGTTCACGCCGAACGGGCCGAACCCGGTGACCAAGACGCCACCGCTCATGGCTGGCATCGGTAGATGTGCAGGGGAACACGCTCGGTCCGCTGCGCATCCTCGGACACAGTGAGCACATTCAATCCCGAGCCGTCGTAGGCGATCGCCTCGCCCTGAGGTTCGGACAGCGGGCCGGCAGCGACGAGGCGCGGTGTGACCTGCGCCAGCGCCTCGAGCCCCTGACCCGCGGGCAGTCGGTACTCGTAGCTGCCTGTGTAGACGCGGAGGAGCACGCGCGCCTCCGTGGGGTGCAGCGCGGCGCCCGTGACCATCTGCCCCTGCGGGATCGCGAAGCCGGGGGCGTCGAGCGTCGCCTCCTCGACGAGCGTCGTCAGGGTGTCGGGCACGAGCGGCCCCTCCGAGCGGAATATCCGGGCGCGCGGCCCGTCGACCTTCTCGATGGTGCGAAATGCCCCCCCATCGCGGTCGACTAAGAGGGCCTCGCTGTCGACGACACCCGCCGGGTAGCGGAAGCGGAAGCGCCAGACGCGGTCGGCGGTGAAGTCGTCAAACGCGACGCCGAAGGCGACCTGAGGCTCGGGCGTGGCATACAGCACGAACTCGGCGCGGTCGCCTCCGTTCGTGCCGCTGTCGGCGATCCACAGGCAAGAACCGCTCGCGTCGGGGCAGGCCGCGCGCGCCACATCTTCGAAGTCGATGTTCTCGGCGTCGGGCAAGTAGAGCAGGCCCAGGCGCCGACCGGTCGTGTCGACCGCGAACAAGCGTGCGACATCGCCGGAGTCGTTGTGGGTCCAGACCACGCGCGGGTCGAAGGACGAGGCGACGAGCCCAGAGGCCTCGTCGATGCGCGGGTCGTCGACCAGCCCGAGGTCCTCGGCCCGGCCATAGGCGCCTGAGCACGCCCGCGCCGGCGGCGCAGCGTCCGATGTCGCGGCGTCACTCGGAGCGGCGTCGAGGGGACCCGCGTCTGACGCAGCGGCGTCGCGCGCAGCGTCAGCCCGCGCAGTGTCGGTCACTCGCGCGTCGGTCGCCTGCGCGTCGCCGCGCGCATCGTCCTGGCCCGCGCCGTCGTCCGGCCCACCGCAAGCGGACAAGACGACCGCACTCCAGAGAACAGCCCGAAGCGCCCCCATGTTTTTCCGTCGCAGCCCACACGCCGACAGTTGCAAGTCAGACTCCTTCGCGGGCAGCCTACCTCACCTGACGGGCATCATGCTCGGAGTGTGTCTCACGGAGATGCGCGTGCTGAACTGCAAAGCACTTCTTGCGGCCGCCCTCGCCCTCGAGGCCGCGTCGCCCTCGAACGCGCGCGCCGCGGAAATATCCGCCCTGGAGTTCGGCGGCTACGGTCGCGTCGGCTTGTCGAGCGACCTCGATGGAGGCCAAGGCCGCCCCGCCCAGATCGTGCCCTGGGGTCCGCGCCTGGCCGAAGAGGGCTATCTGGAGCTCGACTTCGGCGCGCGCCTTTTCAGCGCATCAGACGCAAAGGCATCGACGCGGGCCCGCTCGCTCGTCACCCTCGCGCTTGCGGAGCCGTTCTTTCACGACGACGCCCGCTTCGAGCTGAACGCCGCTGTGCGGCAAGCGCTGCTGCAGGCCGACAATGTGGTCACATCGGGTGACTACCTCTGGATCGGCAGCCGCATGGTCCGGGGAGACGATCTCTACTTGTTCGACGTCTGGCCGATGGACGACCTCAACACGATCGGCGCGGGCGCAGGACACCGCGGCCCCGCCCACGAGGTCGGGGCGCTCCTGGGGCTGTCGCGGCCAGAGTCCGGCTTCACGGTGCAGCGGGTCCCCGTCCCCGCACCCGTCCTCGGTGCGTCCGAGGCCGAGGTGCTCGACCGCCAGCGTGTGATTGGCGCGGTGCGCGGCGAGCGGCGCTTTGGCGGTGGCCCGGGCGCGCTCGGCTACAAGGTCAAGGTCTACGGCGAGGTTCACCACCTGCCGAGCGGCGAGCGCCGCGACCCAAACGACGTCGCCAATCCAGACGCCGTGCGTCCGCTCCCCGACGACCTCGGCTGGGTCGCGGGGCTGCAAGGCGGCTTGTGGGGCTTCGGCCGAAGCGGCCATCTGAACGTTTTCTTGCGCGCGGCCGGGGGGCTCGCTGCATACGGCCCGCACCAGACGCCGAGCGGACTCGACGCCAACCGCCGCGCGCTCGACGCACGCGAGGTCCGGGCGGCTTACGCGCTCAATTTTGAGGCCACTCGCTGGGGCGTGATGAGCGCGGGCTATGCGCGCTCATTTACGGATGCGGACGGCGAGACCGAGGATTTCGACGACCGCGTCGATGGCGCAGTCGCAGTGCGGCCGACGCTCTTCGTCGGCCGGTACTTTACGCCCGCTGTTGAGGCCTCGGTCCAGGCTTCGCGGGCGAACGGCCTCAACCCCCGCACGCTGACGCAAGAGGTCGCCACGGTGACGCAGCTCTCGCTCATTCCCGCGCTGAGCTTTGGCGAGGCCCCGGTGGGCAACTACACGCGACCGCAGCTCAGGGCGGTCTACTCTGCGTCGTTCGTCAACGCAGCGGCGCGCGCGCTCTACCCGGCGGATGACCCCCGCGCTTCACAGTCGACGGTCCACTATCTGGGCGCGGCGGCCGAGTGGTGGTTCGGCCGAGACGGAGGCTACTGATGAGACGCTCACCCCGACTTCACGCGCTCGCGCTTGGCCTGTGCGGGCTGATGACGACCACCTGCGTCACAGTCGACGCGACGCCGCCCGTGACCAACCAAGTGACCGACTGGCGCGACGAGATCATCTACCAGGTCGTCGTAGACCGCTTCGAGGACGGCGACCCAAACAATAACTTCAACGTCGACTGGACGCGCCCCGCGGCCTACCACGGGGGCGACTGGCAAGGGATCATCGACCGGCTCGACTACATCGAGACGCTCGGTGTGACCACGCTCTGGATCAGCCCGGTCGTGCGAAATGTCGAGGAAGACGCGGGGTTCGCCAGCTACCACGGTTATTGGACGCAGAACTTCTTGGACGTGAACCCGCACTTCGGGACGCTCGAGAAGCTGCGCGAGATGGTGCAGGCCTGCCACGCGCGCGGCATCAAGGTCGTGCTCGACATCGTCACGAACCACGTCGGCCAAGTCTTCTACTACGACATCAATCGGAACGGCTCGCCCGACATCGTGTTCTTCGGCGGCGGCGGCAACGGCGCTGGCAGCCAGAACCCCGACCAGCCGTCGAGCCTGCGGCGCGCGTCTGAGTGGGACCCCGAGTACGACAGCCGCGGGGTGCAAGGCTTTACTTCGCTCGGCGAGAACGGCCCAGCGCCGGTCGAGTGGGTTTACCAGCCGGAGATCGGCCGCATGCCCCCGGAGCCGGCCGAGTTCGCCAACCCCGATTGGTACAACCGCAAAGGACGCGTGACCGTGTGGGAGTCGGGGGGCGACTTGAGCAGCCCCCGCCTAGACACGCTCATCTGCGAGGCGTGCGATACGGACCCAGGGGCCGCGTGCGTTCCTGAGTCGGGATGTGCACAAGCGACGCGCTTCGCCTACGTGCGCGAGCAAGAGATGCTCGGCGACTTCCCCGGCGGCCTCAAGGACCTGCGAACTGAGCTGCCCGAGGTCCGCGCGGCGCTGACGCGCGCCTTCCAGTACTGGATTCAAGCCGCCGACTTCGACGGCTTTCGCATCGACACGCTGAAGCACGTCGAGCCGGGCTTCTTCGAGGTCTTCGCGCCCGCGATGCGGGACTTCGCGCGCAGCCTCGGCAAGGAGAACTTCTTCATGTTCGGCGAGGCGTTCGACGGGAACGACGCGCTGCTCGGGCACTATACGCAGGGCGAAGGCGTCGACTCGGTCTTCTACTTCAGTGCGAAGTATCGGGTCTTCGACGACGTTTTCGGGCGAGGTGCGCCGACCGCTCGGGTGCGCGGGCTCTTCGAGGAGCGCAGCACACTCGACGACCGCGGGCAGATCCCCGAGGACGATCCCACCCTGCCGCGCTATGCAGCGACCCCGAAGCGCAACGGTCCGACCGGCGCAGACGGCGCGGGGCTCGGCTCGAACCAGCTCTTAGTGCACTTCCTCGACAACCACGATGTCCCGCGATTTCTCTATGACTTCAATGACTTGCGCCGTTTGCACCTGGCGCTCGTCTACCAACTCACGTTCGATGGCGTGCCGTGTATCTACTACGGCACCGAGCAGGCATTCGCGGGTGGCCCCGACCCGAGCAACCGCGAGGATATGTGGGCGTCGGGCTTTCGGACGAACGGAGAGACGTTCGTCCATACGCAGCGCCTGACGAACTTGCGACGCACGCTTGAGCCGCTGCGTCGCGGCACGGTCGAGTTCCTCTGGACCTCTGACGCGCCCGCTGACGCCGACACGCTCGACGCCGGCCTTCTGGCATTTGCACGCGTGACGCCCGAGCAGCGGGTGTTGGTCGTCATGAACACAAGCGCGTCCCGTGCGTCGCGCACCCGAAGCGCGGACGCCGCGATGCAGACGGGATTGCCCGGCGGCACGGTGGTCGAGGATAGGCTCGCGCCCGGTCAGGTCTTCACCGTGCAGCCCGATGGCACGCTCGACCTCGAGCTCGCGCCGATGACCGCGCGCGTACTCGTACTGCGCTGAACGCGCCTCGGACGATGCGGCTCCGGGCGACACTCACGCTCACCCTTCTGGTGGGATGCGGCGCCGATGTCACCGACGCCTCGCCCCCCCTCAAGCGCACGTGCAGCGTCGAGTTCGCGTTCACTCCCGGCGCGCTCGCCGGCGCGGTCCACGCAGAGAGCCCTGATCTGAGCGCGGCGGTGCTGCTTCAGGTCGACGCGGACGGTGTGGCTCGCGGGCGCATCGAGCGTGCCCCCGGGCCTTTTCGATGGCGCTATCGGGTGGGTGCACAGTCGTTTCTGGACCTGAGCGCGCCGCTCACCGCGCTCGATACGGGCGGCGTAGAATGGTCCTACCGCAATGTCCCGAACTGCGAACGCGGCGCGTTGGTCCTCGGCGAGCGCGTGGACTTCGCAGACGGCCCTGAGATCAGCCTCCGAGTCCTCCGACCGAGAGGTGCCGAGGGTCTGGACCCAGAGAGCGTGCGCGTCTCGCTCGGTGGTGCAGATCGCACCACCGACACCGAGGCCAGCGCCGATGCGGTCTGGGTCTCACTCCGCGGGCTCGACCGCGGAAAGCACAGGGTCGAAGTCACCGCAAACGACACAAGTGGACGCCCACTTGAGCCGTTCTCAGCGCCGTTCTGGGTCGACGCTGAACCGTTCCGCTGGGAGGACGCGGTGGTCTACCAAGTCATGGTGGATCGCTTCGCGGGTGAGGGTGGCGCGCCGCTCGAGGCTCCGCAACGCCCCGGACTGCGCGCCGGAGGCCGCCTCAGCGGTGTGCGGAGCGCCGTAGAGTCCGGTGCGCTCACAGCGATGGGCGTTAACGCTCTTTGGCTCAGCCCGCTCTACGACAACCCCGAGGTCGAGCGGCCGGGCATCGGTGGCGGCCCCGAACCCTACGTCGGCTACCACGGTTATTGGCCGGCTGCTCCGCGCGAAGTCGAGCCCGAGCTGGGGGACGCTGCCGAGCTCGATGCGCTGGTCGCCGCCGCGCATGCACGCGGCATGCGTGTTCTGCTCGACGTGGTGCCGAATCACGTTGACGTCACGAGCCCGATTTATCGTGACTCGCCACGATGGTTCTCGGACGCGCCGTGTCTCTGCGGCGGCGCCACCTGCCCATGGACCACACACATCGAGACATGCTGGTTCACGGCGTACATGCCGGACATCAACTTCGCGGCACCGGGCGCCCTCGACGCGCAAGTCGAGGATGCTCTCTGGTGGATGGACCGCTTCAACCTCGACGGCCTGCGGGTGGACGCAGTGCCCATGATGCCGCGCCTTGTGGTCCGCCATCTCGCAGACCGCGTGCGTGCGCGCTTCGAGGGCCTGCGCGAGCGTCACTTTCTGCTCGGCGAGACGTATACCGGCGCCGGCGGTCAAGACTGGATTCGCTGGTATCTGGGTCCGCACGGGCTTGATGGCCAGTTTGACTACCCCACGCTGTGGGCGCTGCGTGACACGCTCGCGCAGGACCGCGCGCCGCTCTCTGCGCTCGCCGCAACGTTCGACGCGGGGCAACAGGCGTGGGCGGGGAGCGCATCCGTCATGGGGATGACCATCGGCAACCATGACGTGCCGCGCTTCGCCTCGGAGGCGGGCGGAGGCGCACGCGGCCAAGCGCGCGCCGCGTTGGCGCACGCTGCGGTTTTCACGCTGCCCGGCATGCCCATCGTGTACTACGGCGACGAGGTCGGCCTCGAAGGCGGGGGGGACCCGGACAACCGCCGCGTCATGCCGGCTGAGGCGGACCTGACCCCCGCAGCGCGGCGGCTGCGCGAGACCGTTGCCCAGCTCGCGCGGGCGCGACGATGCGAGTCCGCGCTCCGGCGGGGTCCGTTGACGTGGCTCGCGCGCGGGGACGACGCCCTCGCGTGGCGCCGCACGCCGCCCGGTGCGCCGCCCGTCGACGTCGTGCTCAACCGGGCCGACGCCGCGGTGACGCTGACGCTGCCGCGCGACGACGTGCCCGTGACCCTTGCGGGAGTGTCGACGCAGCAGCGGGTTTCGGCGCATAGTGTCGCCGTGACCGTCCCCGCTCAGTCGTTTGCCGTTCTGGTGCCCGCTGTGTCCACGTGCGCGATGCAGGCGTCGCCATGAGCCGGCTGCTCGCCGTGGCTTGCGTGGCCGCGCTCGCGGCCGGCTGCCTTGAGACGCCGCGCGACCCGCGCCCGGCGCCCGAGCCGAGCGTGGACCAAGACGGCGGCCGCTTTGCCCCGGGCCCGCGCCCCACTTCGGGCGCCAGCGGCTCGGGGAGCGGCAGCGGCTCAGGGAGCGGCAGCGGCTCAGGGAGCGGCAGCGGCTCAGGGAGCGGCAACGGAGCGCCGCCAGCGGACGCCGGCGTCGACGCGACGCCCGCCTGACACGCGCCTCAGGTCGAGGTCGTCGCCTTGACGCGAATGTGGACCTCGTCGAGCTGCTTCGGGTCGACGCGCGACGGCGCCGTGGTCATCAGGTCGGTGGCCTTCTGCGTCTTGGGGAACGCGATGACGTCGCGGATGCTGTCCGAGCCCGAGAGGAGCATGACCAGGCGGTCCATGCCCAAGGCGATGCCGCCGTGCGGCGGCGTGCCGTACGTCAGCGCCTCGAGCAAGAAGCCGAACTTGAGCTGGCTCTCCTCGGGGGACAGGCCGAGCAGGTCGAAGACCTTCTGCTGAACGGCGGTGTCGTGGATGCGGATGCTGCCGCCGCCCAGCTCGATGCCGTTGAGGACGACGTCGTAGGCGCGCGCATAGACCTTGCTCGGGTCCGTCGTCAGGTAGTCGACGTGGTCGAGGCGTGGCGACGTGAAGGGGTGGTGCATGGAGAACCAGCGCCCCTCTTTCTCGTCGTACTCAAACGCGGGGAACTCGGTGACCCACAAAAACCGATAGGTGTCCTTCGGGATCAGGTCGCAGATCTTCGCCAAGTGCAGGCGGAGCGCGCCGAGCGCGTCATGGACGACCTTCTCGCGGTCGGCGACGAAGAACACCAGGTCCTCGACCTCGAGCCCGACGCGCGACGTGATGGTCGCCTGAGTGGCCTCGTTGATGAACTTCGCGATGGGCGACTGCCAGCCCTCGGCCTTGCGACGCACCCAAGCGAGGCCCTTGGCGCCGTAGGTCTTGACGACCTCGGGCAGCGCGTCGATCTGGGCGCGGCTCAGGGCCCCCCCTGGCAGGCGAATGGCCTTGACCTTGCCGCCCGCGGCGATGGTGTCCTTGAACACGCCAAAGTCGACCTCACCGACGAGGTCGGAGACGTCCTCGATCTCGAGGCCGAAGCGCAGGTCGGGCTTGTCGCTGCCGTACTTGCTCATCGCGGTGGCGTACGACATCCGCTCGAAGGGCGTCGTGATGTCCACGCCCTTGACCTGCTTCCATATGCGCTTCAGCAAGCCTTCGACGATCTCGAAGACGTCCTCGGGCTCGATGAACGACATCTCGAGGTCGATCTGCGTGAACTCGGGCTGCCGGTCGGCGCGCAGGTCTTCGTCGCGGAAGCAGCGGCAGATCTGGAAGTACCGGTCGTAGCCGGCGACCATGAAGATCTGCTTGAAGAGCTGCGGGCTCTGGGGCAGCGCGTAGAACTCGCCGGGGTGCACGCGGCTCGGCACCAAGTAGTCGCGTGCGCCCTCGGGCGTCGCCTTGGTGAGGATCGGCGTCTCAAGCTCCAAGAAGGCGTGCTCAAGCAGGTAGTTGCGCGTGATGCCGTTGATCGCGGAGCGCGTGATGAGCGCGTCTTGCAGAGGCTTTCGGCGCAGGTCGAGGTAGCGGTACTTGAGCCGCAGATCCTCGTTCGTGTCGATCGAGTCCTTGATGGGGAACGGCGGCGTCTTCGCGGCGTTGAAGATCGTGGCCTGACGGACCTCGACCTCGATCTCGCCCGTCGGGAGCTTGGGGTTCACGTTGGTACCGCGGCTCCGGACGATGCCGCGGATGCCGACCACGAACTCGCTCCGCATCTGCTCGGCGAGCCCGTGAGCCTCAGCGCTGATGGTGGGGTCGAAGAAGACCTGCGTCAGGCCGTCGCGATCGCGCAGGTCGACGAAGATGACGCCGCCATGGTCGCGACGACTGTGGACCCAACCAAAGAGGACGACCTCTTCACCGACCTGAGCGGCGCGCAGCGCACCGCACCGGTGGGAGCGCTTGAGCGACTTCATGAACTCCATCGGACGACTCCAACCCGTCTATGACGCGGCGCATCGTAAAGGTCGACGCGAAGAGGGTCAACGGAGCCGGGCGTCGGCGGCGCGATTCACGCAGTCTCGAGCGCGCTCACTCGCGCGCCCGTGCGCCCACTCAAACGAAGGGCAGCGGCACGCCGGGCAGCATGCGACGCACGAGGTCCTCGAGGCCCTCGATCGTATGGAACGCGTGGGCCGTGGCAACACGCACCACATCGTCGCAGAAGAGGCGACGGTCGACGGCGTCAAGCACCTCGAGCAGCTTGCCGTCTCGCACGCGGACCTTGTATCCGCGCAGACGATGCCGGAGCACGGGGGGCAGGTCGCCCGCCGCCTTGACGGCAAGGATCTCCTTGGCGAAGTGGTCGATGACCCCGCGGTGGAACGTCGCGCCGGTGTGCAAGATGCGAAAATAGCGCGGCGCGGCGTTTAGGCGGACCTCGACCTCGCCCGCCGTCAGCGTCACGAAGAGCGTGTCCTCACCGCTGGCGCGTGCGACGCGTACACCCCGACGCGACGCGACCTCGTCGAGGACCTTCACGAACGAGTCGCTGTCGGCCACGATGAACGGATCTACGAGGGCCTCGGTGATGTCGGGCGCGAAGGGCTTGAGCCAGCCGTGGTAGGTGTCTTCCTCTGCGAGGGGGATCTTGTCGTCTTCGAGGTCGCGCAGGAACGCGACAGTATCGAACGCGAGCTCACGACGTCTGCGCTCCATCCAGCGCTCGAAGCCGGCGTAGAACTCGAGGGCCTCGCTCTCGTACTCCGTGAACGGCCGCACGCCGACGATGTAGCCAGGCTGCACGACGCGCGTGACGAAGGCCTCGGCGTTCGCGTGGCGGGTCAAGAAGTCGTTCCAGAAGCGCCGCATCGAGAGCGGCGCCTGAAAGACGTCATGGAATGCCAGCTCGTCTGTTGGCCGGCTGACGGGCGTCGCCGTTCCATCGGGGTCCATGCGGTGATAGTCCACACGCAGGACCTTTGAGTCACCGAACAGGAGCTCGAGCTGCAGGTCGCGCCCCGACTCGGGGAGCACCCGCCCGTAGTGCGCGACGACGGGATAGAGGAGCTCGTCGCGCGCGTTGCAGTTCGCGCAGTTCGCGTCCTTCCAGCCGCAGCGTTCCGTGCCCCACAGGCGACGCAGGTTCGTCTCGATGTGCTGCTGGCTGACGTCGTGCCCCGGCTCCTCGAACACATGCAGCGTGCTGGTCGGCAGACCACAGCGCCGACAGGCCATGATCAGGATGCCGAGGTCGGTCGCCTCGGCGCCCAATTTCTGCAACGCCGGGAGCCGCAGCTCCTGCTGGAACTGCGACCGCGCCCACGCGCGGAGGTTGCGGAACTTGTGCGGCTCGCTGGGGAACTGAAGAACTGCCACGGCAGGGTGCCTCCGGACAGCACATCGACCATCACGCCAGCGACTTGAGAGGATTCGCCAACGGCGACGTCGGGTCGTGGCGGGTCCGACAGGTCAGCGCCCGACACGATCCTTGAACTGCTGCGTGACCGTATCGATACGAACGCGGTCGCCCACCTTGACGAAGAGCGGCACCTGAATCGCCAAGCCGTTCTCGGTCACAGCGGCGGTCGTTACGCCGCCCGTGGCCGTGTCGCCCCGCGCTCCGGGCTCGACCTCGACGATCTTCATCTCGATGTAGGGGGGCAGCTCGATACCGACGACGCGGCCGTTGTACTCGACCGCGCGCACCTCAAGGTTCTCGAGGAGCAGGCGAGCGTCATCGCCGACCTCGACCTCAGAGAGTTCAAACTGGTCGAAGGTCTCGGTGTCCATCAACGTGTAAGCGGTCAAGCCACCTTCGCGCGCGGCGTAGAGGAACTGCGCCTCTCGCTTGCGCAAGTCCGGCTCATTGTACTTCTCGCCCGCCTTGAGTGACCGGTCGGACACCTGCCCGGTCAAGATGTTGCGGAGCCGGACCTTGACGAGCGTGTTCGACGCGCGGCCGCTGGCCGACTGCGTCGCGACGGACTCCACGACCCACGGCGCGCCCTCAAGCTCGATGCGGACACCCTTCTTGAGATCGTTGCTGGAGATCACGCCGACTTCTTCTTCGGCGCGCGGCCTCGAATGCCCTCGAGCGTCTTGCGGATCGCGCGCTCCGCCTCTTCGATCTGCGCCTCGCTGCCGCCGAGCCACAAGCGGCCGTATTGCCCGAAGGTCACGACCTCGAGCAGCCGAACCTCGGCGGCCTTCTCGGCCTCGTTCGCCGCGATGCACGCGTAACCGGCAGGCTCGCACTCCATGATGTAGAGGGTCTGGCCCTGCGCGATCATATCGCCGTGCCGCATGCGGTTGATGAGCATGGCTTGGTGCCCGTCGATCCCGGTGATGCGCTCGCTCGTGCGGACGACCGGCGCGTGGCGGTCCTCTTCGCGGAGACCGTAGTGCGACAAGATCGCCTCGCCGGCGGCACGCACTTGGCCTTGGTCGAAGTGGTGCAGCTCCAAGACGCCGAACGAGCGCTCGACGATCTGCATGCCGGGCACAGTCGAGGTCTGCTTCAAGGCGATGTCGGTCACGGCGTTGATCGACATCCCAGGCGCGATCTCAATGAAGAGAGCGGCTTGCCCTTCGAGGGGCATGAAGCCCGTCGCGACGGTCTGCAAGAACCCCGTCAACTGCGGCTGGAGGATGTCGATGTAACTGAAGGTGCGAAGATCGATGGCGGCGCTCATGATCAGCGACGCTAACCTCTCCCGCGCAGAGCCGCAACCGAGTGCGGCGTTGACGAACCGAGAATTACGCGGCTACGGTCCCGCCATGCTGAGCGCCGTGCCGGACGAAATCCTGATCGAAGGCCTCGCGCTGCGCGGCAAACACGGCTGGTTCGAGCACGAGCGAGAGGTCGGGTGCAGCTTTTCGGTCGACGTCGTCCTTCGCTTCGACACGCGCGCGGCCGCGACGAGCGATCGGCTGAGTCAGACCATCGACTACGGCGCGGTCTCAGCGGAGATCAAGCGCGTGTTCGATGGCGAGAGCGTGCACCTCATCGAGCGGCTCGCGGCGCAGGTCTGTGACCGCTTACTTGAGCGTTTTCCCGCGCGGTCGATCGGGCTTACGCTCAGGAAGCTCGCCCCGCCCATCGAAGGCGCGCCGCAGGCCGTAGGCGTCCGGGTCGAGCGCGCGCGGAGCGAGGTTCAGGCATGAACGGCGAGTGGCATCGTGTCTGCACCACCGAGGAGCTCACGCTCGACGCCTTGCGGGGCGCGGTGATCGACGGTCGGGCGGTCGTTGTCGCCCGCACGGACATCGGCTTGAGCGCGTTTGATGACGCCTGCCCTCATCGAGGCGCTGCGTTCACGAGCGTCGGGCGCATCATGAACGGGAAGCTCCTGTGCGGCTGGCACTATTGGGCCTTCGACTGTGAGACGGGCGCACACACGCACATCACGGGCGTCTGCCTGAAGACGCACCCCGTGCAAGAGCGTGATGGCTGGGTCGAGGTGTCGGTCACGCCGGCTTGAACGCCATCGCGCGGCGTCCCCCCTTCGCCCATCGTTTCGTGTATCGTCCCCCCGAATCGAGTCGGAGCGCCGAGATGCACCCACGCGTCGTTCTCCTTGTGCCGGGCCCGCAAGCCCGCGCCGTCCTGTGGACCGCCTGCGCGCTCGCGCTCTCCGCCTGCGGCGGTGATGGCCCGAAGTCACGCGAGATCATGCCGTTCGATGCTCAGCCAGGCGGCGCCGATGGCAGCGGCGGCCTTGCGGATGTCGGCGGCGGTGGCGTCGAGGACGCAGGCGGCGGATCGCCGCGTCCCGACGAGGGCATCGACGCGACCCTCGAGGCCGATGCCACCCCGCAGGACGCCGAGGCTGCCGACGCCGCGCCCGACGCCGCGACCCCCGACCCCGCGTGCGACAACCGCCGCGACGATGACGCGGACGGCCAAACCGACTATCCCAATGACCCGGGCTGTGGTGCGCTCACGGACGAGGACGAGGCCGACCCCAACGTCGCGCCCTGCGGCAACGGCGTCGACGACGACGGCGACGGCCTCGCCGACCTCGACGATCCGGGCTGCGTCGACATGAGCGACCCGGGCGAACAAAGCGAATGCGCGCCGGGGCTCGAGTTCCGTGAGGTCACCGGGCTCGCACGGGTCGAAGGAACGACCTCAGGCGTCGGGTCGCTCGACGCGACGTGTCGCACGAACGACGCACCCGAGGCGGTCCACTTGGTCACCTTGCGGCGACGCTATGCCGCGCTGCGCGCGAGCACTCAGGGCAGCGCCTTTGACACCGTGCTTTCGATTCGCCAAGCGTGTGACGACCTCGCGTCCGAGGTGGCATGCAACGACGACGCACGGTCAAATGAGCGCACGAGCGTCGCGGCGTATGAGGCGCCCGAGGTGGGCGATTACTTCGTCATCGTCGACGGGTTCCGTGATGCACAGGGCGCCTACACGCTCACGCTCGCGGCTGAAGTCAACGACGACGAGCCATGCCCGCCCGAAGGTGGCCTCGAGACCTGCAGGCTCGGCTCAGTGTGCGTCGAAGGCGTCTGCACGCGGGCCGCGTGCTCCAACCGACGCGACGACGACGGGGACCGAAAGGCCGACTACCCGAACGATCCGGGCTGCGAGAGTCCGAGCGACCAAGACGAGACGAACCCACAGACGCCGCCCCAATGCAGCAACGGCCAAGACGATGACTTCAACGGCGTCGCTGACTTCCCAGACGACCCCGCGTGCGAGAGCGCTGCGGACGACTCGGAGAGCCCTGCCCCGCCCTGCCGCAACGGCCTCGATGACGACGGGGACGGTCTGATCGACCTCGAGGATCCCGGGTGCCGAAACGACCCCGAGTGGTTCTTCGAGTTCAATACGGCGCTGTGCCGTGACGGGATGGACAACGACCAAGATGGTCGCGTGGACTACCCGAACGATCCGGGCTGCGAATCGTTCGAGGACGCCCTCGAAGATGACCCGGCCGTGGCGCCCGCCTGCGCGAACGCTCTCGATGACGACGGTGATGGTCAAGTGGACTACCCCGCGGCGGGACGCGCCTGCGTCTCTGCCGCAGACATGACCGAACTCGACCCCTGCCTCGACTTCGCTCCCACGGACGTCACAGGCGTCGCCGACTACCGAGGCAATCTGCAGGGCGCGGCGGTCGTCAACGCGTTCAACCCGACGTGCGTCATTGGCAGCGGCGTGGAGGCCGCGTTCGTGTGGCGCGTGGCTGCGGACCGTCCACTCGATGGCCTGCAACTCTCGACCCGAGGCAGCCGAGCGGCGACGATCTTGTCGGCGCGCACGGCCTGCGATGCCGCAGCAGACCTCGACTGCGACCAACGCTCCGGTCCGAACGGCGCCTCGCTGATTGAGCTCGGCCCGCAACCCGCCGGCACCGAAATCTTCATCTTCGTCGACTCCGTAAGCGGCTCGGAGCCGGATTTGTTCCGTCTCCGCGCGGCCGCACGCGTGGCTGTCGGTGGACGCTGTGACGGAGGTGAGCCATGGACCTGCTCGGACGGCTCCACCTGCCGGGACGGTGTGTGTGCGCCCGCCGAGTGTGCGAACGGCCTCGACGACGACGGCGACGGCCAGATTGACTGGCCGCTCGACGCCGGCTGCGCGACTGCGTCCGATGACGACGAGCTTGACCCTGCATTGGCTCCCGAGTGTGCGAACGGGCTCGACGACGATGGCAACGGTCAAGCGGACTACCCGAACGATCCCGGCTGTGACGCCCGCGGCGACGCCCGCGAGGTCGCGGTGTGCGCCGACGACGTCGACAACGACGGGGACGCGCTGAGCGACTTTGACCGCAACGGGGACGGCTTCTTGGACGCGAACGGCGACCCCGGCTGCGCGTGTTCGACGGACGCAAGCGAAGGCAGCGACCCTGTGTGCTTCGACGGGTGCGACAACGACCGCGACGGGCTTGTGGACGCCGAAGACCCCGGCTGCGACGGCTCGCCCAACGATGGCAGCGAGTTCAACGTGCCGCAGTGCCAAGACGGCGTCGACAACGACCAAGACGGCGCGACGGACTTCCCGAACGACGACGGTTGCCCCGCGCCCACCTCACCCCTCGAGCGCTCCCCCGCTGTCGCGCCAGCCTGCTCGAACGACATCGACGACGACGCCGACGGCCGCGTGGACTTCGGCGGCGCATCACCCGACGACGGCTGCAGTTCGGCAGCGGACGATGACGAGCGCGGACCGTGCGACGTGCCCCAAACGCCTCTGCCCGCGAACGGCGAGGCGCGCGGGACGACCGCCGCCAGCGCGAACAACCATGTGCCCGGCTGCAGTCGGGGCAGCACGGCACCCGAAGTCGTCTTCGCGGCATTCCTGCCTTACCCAGCGACGGTTGAGATCTCGACGGCCGGTAGCGCTTTCGACACCGTGCTGTATGCGCGCTCCGCGTGTGTCCCCGCTTTGGTGTGCGCTGAACCTCCGGCAGGCGGTGCCCAGCCCCCGGTGGGCGACGCCGAGGTGCCGACGGGGGACGCTGGCGTTGACGCGGCTGTGGCGGACGCCGCGGCTCCGGGAGACGCCGCACAGCCCGCAGACGATGCGGGCGTTCCGGTCTGCGTGTCGGGTCCCACTGAGCTGGCCTGCAACGACGACGACGGTGGCGGCGTTCAGAGCCGCATCGAGTTCGATTGGGCCGGTGGTGAGTTCTTCGTCTTTGCCGACGGCTTTGGGAGCGGGAGCGGCAACTACCAAGTGGCCGTGACGGCGACCTACCCAGAGGACGGGGTGTGCGGGCCTGGCTCTCCCGCGTGGGCGAGCTGCGCGGCCGGCACAGCCTGCCGTGCCGCCGAGGACGACGCGCGCTTACTGTGCCGGCGCTGACGATGGACGGCCCGCGCAAGTACATCGCCGTCGCCGGCAATATCGGCGCAGGTAAGTCCACGCTCACCGAGTTCCTGCAGTACCGGTTCGGGCTGACCCCCTTCTACGAGCCGAACGCGGGCAACCCGTTCCTGGAGCACTTCTACGGAGACATGAAGCGCTGGGCGTTCCACAGCCAGATCTTCTTTTTGACGCACAAGTTCCGGCTCCACCAAGAGCTCACCGACCACCCCGGCACGGTGGTGCAGGACCGCACGATCTACGAGGACGCCGAGATCTTCGCGCTCAACCTGTACCGCAGCGGGCAGATGAGCGAGGCGGAGCACAGGACGTACAGGGCGTTGTACGAGGCGGTGATCCAGACGCTCCGGCCCCCCGATCTGATGATCTACCTGAGGGCCGATGTCCGGACTGTGCGCCGACGCATTCGGCTGCG
>Ga0164295_10001938_pt1 | contig 17208 bp, 15 predicted proteins | sample GEODES006metaG_FD_111798 | JGI IMG/M metagenome (GOLD analysis project Ga0164295, IMG submission 111798) | Oligotrophic lake water microbial communities from Sparkling Lake, Wisconsin, USA - GEODES006 metaG | ecosystem: Environmental > Aquatic > Freshwater > Lake | place: USA: Sparkling Lake... | reverse complement strand
GCGGACCCGGCCGCGGCTGATGGGCACGAGAGAGAGCCGGTTGGTGGTTCGGGACCCGGCCGCGGCTGATGGGCACGGCTTGATCGAGGCCGCGGACCCGGCCGCGGCGGAGTGGCCTGGCCGGAGCCGGTTGGTGGTTCGGGACCCGGCCGCGGCTGATGGGCACGGCTTGATTGAGGCCGCGGACCCGGCCGCGGCAGACTGGCCTGGTCGGAACTGTTTGGTGGTTCGGGCCCGGCCGCGACTGGTTGGGCGTGGTCCACGTTCGGGGACGTAGCTCAATTGGCAGAGCACCGCGTTTGCAACGCGGGGGTTGAGGGTTCGAGTCCCTCCGTCTCCATTGAGTCGCCGCTCCCGCCGCACCGGTATGGTGTCTAGGCCAACCCTCTCCCGGTGGCGCGAGCCCGCCCTGATCCACCCCCTCAGCTGCCTGCGTGGTCCCGTGATCCTCTCCTCCGCCGGCCACCGCGATCCTTCCCGCCGCCCCCAGGGACCGGCCTGCTCCCGCCGCCGGACCGTCGTTCACGGCTGCCACCATGACCACGGCCCGGCCCTCGATCCGCTCACCGGGCTCTCGGCTCGGGATGCTCTCGAATCACTGCTCGGCGGGGACGACAAGACTGCGGCCGCGGCCGGAATCGCCTGCGTGCTCGTCGACGTGGTCGGCCTGAAGCAGATCAACACCCTCCACGGCTTCAGCGCCGGGGATGCGCTCCTCCGCCGGGCCGCCGAACGACTGCGCTCGCTCGCTTCCGATGCCAGACTTCTCTCCCGACTTGGCGGGGACGAACTGGTGGCGGTGTTCGTCGGCCCCACCGCCGCGGCCCGCGCCGCGGAGACAAGCGCCGCCGCCACAGCCCCGGAAATGCCCCCCCTCCGCTCCGCCTGGACGGAGTTGCAGCAGGGGGAGCCCCCCACCGACCTCTTCGACCGGCTCTATGCCGCCGCCCGCCGCGGCGACTGACGGGAACCGGCTGGCGTGGCCCACACGCCTTCCTCACTGGACGGGAAGACCTCCGGTCGGGAATACTGGAAGGTTTCCCCTCCACTGGCCCGATCCCGCCCGCTCCCGATCCCCGCGAGCGCGTCCCTACCCGCCCCGAGAAGCCCGGTCCGCCGGGCAGCACCCCATGTCAGGCCCCTCCGCCTCCGACGCCCCTGCCGGCTCGCTCCCCCGCCGCTCCGACATCCGCAACATCGCCATCATCGCGCACGTCGATCATGGTAAGACGACGCTTGTCGACTGCCTGCTCCGCCAGAGCGGGCAATTCCGCGCCAGCCAGCTCTCCGGCGAGCGGATCCTCGACTCCAACGACCTCGAACGTGAACGCGGGATCACCATTCTCGCCAAGAACATCTCGGTCGACTGGAAGGGGACGAAGATCAACATCATCGACACCCCGGGCCACGCCGACTTCGGCGGCGAGGTGGAACGGGTGCTGCGCATGGCCGACGGGGCCATCGTCCTCGTCGATGCCGCCGAGGGGCCGATGCCCCAGACCCGGTTCGTCCTCTCCAAGGCGCTCGAGGCCCGGCTCCGTCCGTTGGTCGTCGTCAACAAGATCGACCGCCCCGACGCCCGGCCGCTTGAGGTTCTCGACGAGATCCTCGGCCTGTTCCTCGAACTCGGTGCCGACGACGATCTGGCCGATTTCCCCTTTGTTTACGCCTCGTCGCGGCACGGCTTCGCCTCGCACGACGTCACGGCCCGCGAAGGGACGATGGCGCCGCTGCTCGACCTCGTGATCGAGAAGATCCCCGGCCCGTCGGTCGACCCGACGGCGCCGCTGCGGATGCTCGTCACCACCCTTGATTGGTCGGATTACGTCGGCCGGATCGCCGTCGGCAGGCTCGAGTCGGGGAAGATCAACAAGGGGCAGCAGATCGTCCGCTCGACGTCCAAGGGCACGCTCGTGCCGGCGAAGGTCGTCGCCCTGCAACTCTTCGACAAGCTGGGGAAGGTGGACGCCGAAGAGGCCACCGCCGGCGATATCTGCGCCGTCAGCGGGATGGAGAACGTCGAGATCGGCGACACGATCTGCGACCCGGCCGATCCCCGCCCCCTCGAGCGCCTCTCGGTCGACGAGCCGACGCTCAACATGGTGTTCGGCGTCAACAGCTCCCCGCTCGCGGGCCGCTCCGGCAAGTTCCTCACCACGCGCCACCTCCGCGACCGGCTCATGAAGGAGCTCGAGCGGAACGTCGCCCTTCGCGTCGAGTCGATCGAGGGCTCCGACAACTTCTCCGTGTCGGGCCGTGGCTTGCTCCACCTCTCCGTTCTCATCGAGACGATGCGGCGTGAGGGCTACGAGCTCTCGGTAGGAAAGCCGCGCGTCATTCTCCACAAGGAAGGTGACAAGACGCTCGAGCCTTTCGAGTCGCTCGTCGTCGAGGTCCCGCACGACAAGCTCGGGCCGGTGATGGAACTGACCGGCTCGCGCCGCGGACAGCTCCGCCACATGGGGAACCGGGGCGAGTTTGCCCATGCCGAATTTTCGATCCCTGCCCGGGGCCTGATCGGACTGCGGACGCGCGTCCTCAACGCTACGCAGGGGACGGCGATCATGCACCACCGCTTCGAGAAGTGGAGCCCGATGGAAGGGGACGTGGCGGGACGGGCCAACGGCGTGCTGATCTCGATGGTTCCGGGGAAGGCCGTCGCTTTCGGGCTCGACGGTCTCCAGGAACGGGCCGACCTGTTCATCGAGCCGGGTGACGAGGTCTACGAGGGGATGGTCGTCGGGGAAAATGCCCGCGGTGACGACATGATCGTCAATCCGACGAAGGAGAAGAAGCTGACCAACATGCGGGCGTCGGGCAGCGACCGCAACATCCTCCTCAAGCCCCCGCGGCGAATGTCGCTCGAGGAGTCGCTGGAATACATTGAGGACGACGAACTGATCGAGGTCACCCCCGACGTCATCCGTCTCCGCAAGATCCTCCTCTCGGAGCACGACCGGAAGCGCCAAGGCCGCGGGAAGGGTTGAGCGATCGAGGCTCCCTGAGCGGCGTCAAAACTCGTATCCGTACCCCGGTCGGACGAACTCCACGTTGTCGAGGCCGAGCGCCGCGATCTCACGGGCGATCTCGGCGGCATACCGCACTTTGCGGTGGACGACGATCTTCCGCACCTCCGCGGGGAGCTTCGCCGCCTCGAGTGGGAAGGTGCGCGTGCAGAGGTGGCCGGTCAGCGTGGCGAGGCCACTCAAGCTCGAGGGGAAGCTCGCCTCGAGGAACACTGCCTTGAGATGCGGCATCGCGCCGAGATGGCGCCAGAGGTGTTCGGTGGGGCCGGTATCGGACGGGAAACCGACAGCGGCTCGGCCGTCGTCGACGACGAGCCCGAGGGTCTCGACGCCGTGCGACACCGGCACCGGCGTGACAGTCAATCCGCCACGCACCACCGGCACCATCGGCTCGAGGATGGTCGTCTTCAGAAAGGCGTTTTCGGGGCTCGAGAGCTCGAAGAAGTCGGGCCATACCCGACCATTGAAGACGTCGCTGTGGAGGAACTTGAGGACCTCCGGTGCGGCGAGCAGTTCGATACAGTCGGGGCCCGGCTCGTAGACGTTCTCGAGGAGGATCGCCAAGCTGGCGATGTGGTCGAGGTGTTCGTGGGTGATGAACACGTGGCGGATCGCCCGCTGGCGTTCGAGATCGGCCAAAAGGCCGATCGAACCGGCGTCGATCGCCACGGAGTCGTTGATGATGAACGACACGAGGAACTGCGCGTCAGACGACGGGATGCTCGAGGGCAGAAGTTCGATCCGCATGGCGCGGGTAGCTCCGGGTGGGGAGGACGGGTGTGGGGGGATGACAGGCCTCCGCCGGTCACATCGCGAAATAATCCCGGATCCTCTGAAACAGATCCGGCTGCGGGGGATCCTCCCTGCGGCCGTCGCGGGCCAGAAGCGTGGAGCGTTCCCCGGCGCGGGCGGTGAGGGCGTGCCCGAGCGTCTCGACGAGGCTCGGCTGCTCCTCGAGCACGCGCCGCATCGTTGGCTTCTCGATCTCGAGGAGGGACGACTCGGCCTTCGCTGTGACCGTGGCCGACCGCACCGCGCCGGTCATGAGCGACATCTCGCCGAAGAATCCACCCGGCCCGATCGTCGTGATCACCACCGGCAGGCCATCCCCCTCCCGGGCACTCACCTCAACGCTCCCTTCGAGGACGACAAACAGGCTCTCGCCCGGATCCCCCTGGCGGATGACCGGCTCGCCGCCGGCAAACCGACATTCCCGCCCCTCCATCGCCAACCGGTCGAGGTGCCCCGGTGACAATCCGGCAAAGATGCCCACACGCTTGAGCGACTCGACCCGCCTGACAAGCCTCGACTCGACGGGCTCCGGAAGGGGCGGAGCGGGGAGCTGGGTGAGGCGGATCGCCTGCGTGGCGGTCGGAATCTCGATGGCGTTGCGGGCCAGCGCGAACCAGATCCGGTCACGGGCCATGCCGTCGACCCGGTCGCGCTTGTCGAAGTCGTTCGTGAACAACCGCACCCAGTGCTCCACCCCGCGGTCGGTGAAATTGTTCGTCACGACCGACGGCGCTGGGTGCTCGAGGACCCCAAAACTCCCCCGGATCGCCTCGAGGATGATCCGCTGCACCCGTTGCGGGGAGACTTCATACGGAGTGACGACGAAGATCGACCGCCGGGACCAGGAATCGGGCTTGGTGAAATTGCGGATCGAGGCCTGGGCGAGTTGGCCGTTGGGAACGATGACGTAGGCGTCATCGAGCGTGATCACCTTCGTGGCCCGCCAATTGACCTCGACCACCCGACCAATGTGAGCCTGGTTGGCGTCGTACTGGATCCAATCACCGACCTCGAACGGATGCTCGGCGTGGATGGCAAGGCCGGCGAAGACGTTGCCGAGGGTGTCTTTGAGGGCGAAGCCGAGCACCGCGGTGACCAGGGCCGAGCCGGTGATGAGTTCGCCGGCGTTGATCCCGGCATCCCAAAGGACGATCAACAGCGCCATCGCCAGCATCACACAGCGGAGGATGTCGATGAAAATCTTCGGCATCGACCCGACAAGGCGTTCCCAGCCGCACACCACCACCAGGAGGAGGCACGACTGGAGAAACGAGGCCAGGAGGAAGAACCGCTGAACATGGTGGGCATGGCCGAGGCGATGGGCCACCCCGCCATCGGCATCAGCGACCGCGGGGTGCGGGAAGAGGATGATCGCGAGCAGCGGGATCAGCGACAGGGCGAGCAGCGAAATCGAGAGCCAGGAGAGCCAGCGTCGCCCGCGGGGGGCGGTGACGAGGAAGAGCACGAGGGCTGCCACCGCCAGGATTCCCTCCCTGACGGCCGTGGCGTCGGTCCAGAAGATGAGATCGTGGAGCGAGCCAGGGGAAGCGACTTCGGCGATCATCGGCGGTTCCGTCGGCCCCCGGCCCCCCGATGGGACCAAGGCGGGAGCATGAAAAAGTGGGGGGAGTGAACGGTGGACGTGGCCTCTGGTGCCACCGGCGGGCAGGGCCTTGGTGGTGGAGACGGGCCTCGCGCCAATTGTGCGGCCGGAGCCGGGAACGGGCAATCCAAGACTCCCCGAACCCGACCGGGAGCCGTGGCCGCTGGTGTTTCGGCGGCCGATCGCAGAAACACGACGCCCCGGAATGGCCGGGGCAGAGGGCGGGATGGACTTTTCGGCCCCCTTTCGCTACGCTCTGGGGCTTCGTTCCGGGTATTTCCAGCTCATCGGGATTCGTATGGTCAAGCTCACGGTTCGTGAACGGGAGAGCATTCAGGAAGCTGTTCGCCGCTTCCGCAAATTGGTCGAGCGCAGCGGCATCAAGAAGGAGATGCGGCGGCGCGAGTTCTTCGAGAAGCCGAGCGAGACCCGTCGCCGCGCCCGCCTCCGCGCGGAACGTCGCACGAAGCGCAACCGCCTCCTTGGCGTTTGACTGCTCGAGCGACGGTCTCGAGCAGCATTCTCAGGCGATATCCGCGAACAATCGTCGTCCGGCGGGGATCGTCCTTGCCTGAATCGATTGCTGCGCTGGGTGTGCCTCCATGGCACGGTCATCCCGCTCGCTCCTGCGTGATCCTACGCACTCCGCGTAGCCGTTCCCCAATCGAGCGCCACGTCGAGCCATGGCGAGGCGTGGGTCGGCCAGCCGCTGCTGACCCGATCGATCCCGGTGGCGGCGATCGCACCGACCGATTCGGGCGAAACTCCCCCCGACGCTTCGAGGATCACCTCCGGGCGGAGTCGGTTACGAATCGCGATCCCGGCGGCCAAGCGTTCGGCCGGCATGTTGTCGAGAAGGACGATGTCGGGGCTCGCTTCGAGGACGGCGGGAAGCTGATCGAGAGAGTCGAGTTCGATCTCCACTACCGTCGCTGCAGCGCGCTCGGCGGGAAACGTCCGGGCAACGAAATCCCGGGCCCTGCGCACCGCTGCGGCCGGATCGCTCCCGGCAGCCGCCATCGCCGCGAGGTGGTTGTCCTTGATGAGAATTGCGTCATACAGACCGATCCGGTGGGTCCAGCCACCGCCCGCGCGGGCGGCATACTTGTCGAGGAGCCGCCAGCCGGGGACGGTCTTGCGGGTGTCGTAGATCCGGCAGTTCGTCCCGGCCACCGCATCAACGAGCCGGCGGGTGGCCGTGGCCACCCCCGACATCCGGCCGAGGACGTTGAGCACCGTCCGTTCGGCAGTGAGGATGCTCCGGGTCGGGCCGACGAGCCGGGCCACAATCGCCCCCCGGCTGACAACATCGCCGTCCCTCGCCGCCGCAGACCACTCGAGCCGCGGATCGACCCCCGCCGCGACGATCCCCGCGGCCGCCAGCCCCGCCACCACGCCCCCGGCCCGGGCGACGACATCAAGCTCAGCCCGGGCCTCGGCCGCGACGAGTGAAATGCTCGTCCAGTCGCACTCATGCCCCAAATCCTCCCCCAGCCAGGTCGGCACGAGCCCGGCCACGACCCGCTCGAGCGCTTCATCCCACTCCAACCGGCGGTGGTCGCGGGGCGGTGGCGCGGCCCCAGACTCGGCACGGGATTTGGAGCTGAAAACTGGATCGGAGCCTGCGGTCATGTCACCTCCGGGGCAGAGCGAATCTCGGCCGGGACGTGGGCCCGACGCCTCGGCAGCGTACCGCGACGACACCGTCGTGGGGAAGGCGGTACGATGGGCCCATGGACAAGGGATTTCTCAACCACGAAGGGATCGTCGAGCATCATCTCCCCCGGCGCACCCAGCCGGTGATCGCCTTTGTCGTGGCTGTCGGCCTCGCAGGGATGGCGGCCTGGTACGTCGCGGCCGGCGGGCTCCACGGTGGCTTGGTCGACCACGACGCCCCTCCCTCCGTCCCACTCCGGTTCACCGTCGACCTCAACTCGGCGGGGACCGTCGAGCTCTCGCAACTCCCCGGCGTCGGCCCCGCGCTTGCCCGGCGTCTCGTTGATCACCGCGATCTTCACGGCCCCTTCCAGACGCCCGAGTCGCTCCTCGACGTTCCCGGAGTCGGCGAGGCCACCCTCGCCCGTCTCCTTCCCCACCTTCGCCCGCTCCCCGGGCAGTCGCCGCAGTCGGAGCTCCCCCGATGATCCCCCGCGACGGTGTCTTCGAACTCGTCAGCCCCTACGCCCCGGCGGGGGATCAGCCCACCGCCATCGAGAGCCTTGTCCGCGGGGTCACCGAGGAGCGGGCCTCGCAGGTCCTCATGGGCGTGACCGGCTCTGGCAAGACGTTCACGATGGCCAATTGCATCGCCAGGATCGGCCGGCCAACGCTCGTCCTCTCCCACAACAAGACCCTCGCGGCCCAGCTGTACGCGGAGTTCCGCGACTTCTTTCCCCACAACGCCGTCCACTACTTCGTCAGCTACTACGACTACTACCAGCCCGAGGCCTACATCCCGCAGCGCGACATCTACATCGAAAAGGATGCCGCCATCAACAAGGAGATCGACCGGCTGCGGCTGGCCGCCACCAGCGCCCTGGTGAGCCGGCGCGACGTCATCGTCGTCGCCAGCGTGTCGTGCATCTACGGCCTCGGGTCGCCCGACGACTATCGGGCGATGGTCATCCGCCTCGCCTCGGGCATGACCCTGACGCGGGAGCAGCTGCTCGAGAAACTGATCTCGATCCACTACGAGCGCAGCGACCTGGCCCTGGAGCGGGGCCGGTTCCGCGTCCGCGGCGACTCGATCGACATTTGGCCCCCCTACGAGGAGCTCGCGACGCGGATCGAGTTCTGGGGAGACACGATCGAGTCGATCGCCGTCACCCATCCGACCAGCGGCGAAGTGGCGGCCCGCAAGGACGAAACGTATTTCTACCCTGCCCGGCACTTCGTCATGCCGGAGGACCGGGTTCGTGCCGCGGTGGGGACGATCCGCCAGGAACTCGAGATGCGGCTCGAGGAGCTCAAGTCGCAAGGGAAGCTCCTCGAGGCGCAGCGGCTGGCGGCCCGCACCCGCTTCGACCTCGAGATGCTCCTCGAGGCGGGCTTCTGCCCGGGGATCGAAAACTACTCACGCCCCCTCTCCGGCCGAGCGCCAGGCAGCACGCCCGAGACGCTGTTCAACTATTTCCCCGAGGAATACCTGTTCTTTGTCGACGAGTCGCACGTCACCGTCCCGCAGGTCCGGGGGATGTACGCCGGTGACAAGAGCCGGAAGACGACGCTCGTCGACCATGGCTTCCGTCTCCCCAGCGCCATGGACAACCGGCCGCTGAAGTTTGACGAATGGGAGAAGAAGCTCCACCAGACAATCTACGTCTCGGCGACACCGGGCGAGTGGGAATTGGCCCGCACCGGTGGGGAGGTGGTCGAACAGGTGATCCGGCCGACGGGGCTCCTCGACCCGGTCATCGAAATCGTCCCGGCGCGGAATCAAGTTCCGCACCTCGCCGGCGAGATCACCACGACCGTGGCTGCCGGCAACCGCGTCCTCGTCACGACGCTCACCAAGAAACTCGCCGAGGACCTGACGGCCTACTTCCAGGAGCGCAACGTCCGCTGCCGCTGGCTCCACAGCGAGCTCGACGCCTTTGAGCGGGTCGATCTCCTCCGGGAGCTCCGCGAGGGGAAGTTCGACGTCCTCGTCGGCGTCAACCTCCTCCGCGAGGGGCTCGATCTCCCCGAGGTGTCACTCGTGGCGATCATGGACGCCGACAAGGAGGGTTTCCTGCGAAACGCCACGTCGCTGATGCAGACCATCGGCCGCTCGGCCCGCAACGTCGATGCCCGTGTCATCCTTTACGCCGACAAGGTGACGGAGTCGATGCAGGTGGCGATCGACGAGACGCAGCGTCGCCGCGAACTCCAGCAGGCCTACAACACCCTCCACGGGATCACGCCGGAGACCGTCCGCAAGGAGATTCGTTCGGGGATCGAAGCGGAATCGTCCGCCCGGGCGCGGGCCTTCGAGGCGGTGGGGCAGGGGGAGGAGGGGCGCCGACAGGCGGCCGAGATCCTCGAGCAACTCGAGGCCGACATGATGCAGGCCGCCGCCGAACTCGACTTCGAGCGGGCGGCCGCAATCCGCGACCGGATTTCCGGGATGCGCGGCGAGGGGGGCGGCGGGAATCAGCGCCGCGCCGGTGGACGGGGCCGCAAGGGGGGGAGCGGCGGCAGTTCCGCCGGAAGGATCCCCCGTCCGAAGCGGTGAGTGACGGCGCCCCGCCTCAGCGGAAGAAAAGGGGGCCTCGACGGTCGAACCGCTCAGCGATTTCCGGGGCCAGAAGGCTTACGGCTCCCCCGCCGCGGCGTCTTCCCGGCGGGGCGGAGCGAGAGGGAGCTCCCGGCGGAATCGTCATCCCCCGAGACCCGGCCGACACACACCAAGCACATGTCGTCGCTGCGGATCTGGCCGGCCGTGTGCCGTTCGACGTCGGCAAGGATTCTCCGCCCGACCTCCTCGGGGCTTCCCCCGGGCTTCCCCACCTGCGCCTCGATCCGCTCGAGCCCGTAGAGACGGTCCTCGACGTCCATCGCCTCACTGATCCCGTCGGTGAAGAAGACGAGCGTCATTCCCGGCTCGATCGAGATCTCTGAGGCGCGGTATTCCCATTCGGCAACCAAGCCGAGCGGAAGCCCCCCCTGTTCGGGACCGATGGCTATCACGCCCCCTGCGGAATCGCGGACATAGGCGGGGAGATGGCCGGCGTTGACGAGCGTTGCCCGGTGGGTGCGGGGATCGAGGACCGCGGCGACAAAGGTCGCGAAGCGCTCGTCCCAGCCGCTGCGGCAGACGCTGTCATTGATCCGGGTCACGGCGCGGACGAGATCGGGCTCCGCGGCGAGGCAGTATTTCACATCCCCGGAGAGCACCGCCATCACCATCGCTGCCGGCACCCCCTTGCCCGACACGTCGGCCATGACGACGGCGATCCTGCCATCGGGAAGGGGAACGTAGTTGAAGTAATCCCCCCCGACATGCCGGGCCGGCTCGTAGAAGTCGAAGACCTCGTAGCCCGGGATCTCCGGTGGCTTCGAGGGGAGGAGTGCTTTCTGGACGTCGCCGGCCAGTTCGAGGTCGCGGTTGAGCTTGGCCTGGAGGAGCCGATCGTCGTGCGCCAGGGCCTGTTCCACCGCCTGCGCCGCGGCCCCGGCAATGCCGGCGAGGACCTCGAGATCCCGCCCGCGAAACTCTCCCCGCCCCCGCGCCGTCGCATCGAGCTGCACGACCCCGAGGACGCTGCCGTCGGCGCGGCAGATCGGCACGCACATCACCGACCGGAGCCACCCCGACATGATGCTCTGGCTGGCATCGAACCGGGAATCGGACTGGAGATCATTGGAGAGGATCGCGCGGCGGGTCTCCAAGACGGTGTCGAGGACCGACACGCTCAACCGCGGTGGCCCCTCCTGACGTGTCCCGCGGATCTTCTTGCCGCGGAGGAGGAGCCGACCGGAATCGGGGTCGACCAAGAGCACGAAGCCCCGGTCGGCCTGGGTGTAGATCTCGAACAGGCCCTCGAGGAGCCGGGGGAGAACCTCCTCGAGCGACAGCGAGGCACCGATCGCCCGATTGATCCCGAACAGGGCCCGGAGCTGTTCGGCGGCGTTCGCCCCCGGAGCTTCCTCGTCGGCATTCCGCGGCATCTCCATCTGGGAGACGATGAGCGAGCTGCCGGCATGGGAGTCGAGATAGTCGGCATTTCCTGTGGAGGAGACGTCCTCCGTGTCGGAGCGCGACGCGATCCGGAACTGCATTCGGTGCTCCCCGACGGAGACCTCGTCGCGATCGGAAAGCAGCCGCTGCCCGGCCACCCGCCGGCCGTTGACGAGGGTGCCGTTGCGGCTGCGGAGATCCTCGATGAGGACCCGCTCCCCGTCCCGGATGAACGCGGCATGATGCCGGCTCACCGACGAATCGGGGATGACGATGTCGCAGGAAGGATGGCGGCCGAGGACCGTCCGATCAGCGAGGATCGGAATCTTCTCCCCCTTCCGGGGACCGGCGCCGAACTCGAGACTGCACGCCGCCACGTTTCACCTCGCTGGGATCCGCCCGGATCGACCCTCACCCCACCCCACATCCCCGAAACTTCCCGCCGACTCACCAGAATGGCCCCCAAAGAGCCGAATTGCCAGCACGCCGATTCGCCGGTACGCTGGAGGCCTTCCAGAAGAGACCGGCTGGTGTTTCTGTCCCCTCGGGACACCACCGCCGGTGTCTCTTCGACCCCGATCTTCCCCGGATCGGGCCCTGGAAAGCCATTCTTGGGGAATGGTGTAACGGTAGCACGACTGGCTCTGAACCAGTTAGTCTAGGTTCGAATCCTAGTTCCCCAGTTTTGATCTCTCACGCGCCGAGGGGCTTTCGGCACTCGGGTTTGACTCTCACGCGCCGAGGGGCTTCGGCACTCGGGTGCGGGCCTGCCCGGGTGGCCTGCGGGGCTTTACGGCCAACCCCATCGCTCGGGGAATCTCGGCCGTCTCTCAGTGCCAGCGGCGGAGCCAGCCGCGGCGCCAGAAGAACCACATCAGCCCCCCCGTCGTGGCGAGCATCAACGCGATCGCCACCAGCGCCCCGTAGCGGAAGCGCAACAGCGGCATGTTCCAGGGGGAATCGGTGTCGAAGTTCATCCCGTAAAAGCCGGTGATGAACGTCAGCGGCATGAACAGCGTGGCAATCACCGTCAGCACCTTCATGACGTCGTTCATCCGATTGTTGATGCTCGCCAAATAGATGTCGCGGAGGTCGCTACCGATCTCGCGATAGGCCTCCATGAGGTCGAGCAATTCCATCGTGTGGTCGTAGCAGTCGCGGAAGTGGGCCCGGGCATGCTCTCCCACCAGCGACGTCGGCTCGCGGCCGAGGGCGTGGAGGAGATCGCGCGTCGGCCAGAGGGCGCGACGCAGAGTCATCAGGTCGTTGCGGACATCATGAATCCCGGCAAGCGCCGTCCGTGACGGCCGGTTGAGGGCCTCCTCTTCGAGATCCTCGAGCCGGTCACCAAACTGCTCGAGGACAGGGAAATAGCCGTCGATCACCACATCCATCAAAAGCGAGCACAGCGCGTCGGCCCCCTCGTGGCCGATCCGGGTGCGGCCATGGCGGATCCGCTGCCGGACGGTGGCAAACGGATCTTGGGCCGAGCGTTCCCGGAACGTGATCACATAGCGGTCGCCGAGGAAGATGCAGACCGGATCGGTGACGATTTGCTGCCCGTCATGCCGCACCGTCCGGGCGGCGATGAGCACCTGATGCCCGAAAACCTCGACCTTGGGCCGCTCGTCGGGAGTGACGGCATCTTCGAGGGCCAGATCACTGATCTCGAAGACGTTGCCGATCATCCGCGTCGTGGTCGGATCGTCGAGCCCCTCGACATCGATCCACAGCACTGGCCAGGTTTCTCGGGCGATCGTCAACTGATCGGCCCGGAGCACCGTCGACTCCGCGCTCGTCGTCGCGTTGCAGCCGAGAATCCGAAGGACCGCCGGGGAGGCGGACGCCTCGGGGAGCGTCGCCCCGAGCGACGCCCCGGAAAGATCGGGACGGCGGTGACGACGACGACGGCGGTGCTTGCGGTGGGACATGCAACGAGGCTCCAGGCGTGGCTTCGGGGCGGCGCCCGCTCACCTGTGGCGGCCGCCCCAGAGGAGAGTCATACTCTCCCCTCTCCGGCAGGACGATCCCGCCACAGGCTCCCCCACTCGCCATGCCTCCCTCCGCGCCACCCGATCCTCATCGCGAGCCCGGACCGGCGGGGGATGATCCTCCGCTCGACGACGGGCCGGTGTCGCCGGTCGGCGACGCGTTCGCCTGGGCGTCGCGAATCCTCGCCATCGGCTTGGCGATGTTCCTCCCCGGGGTCGGCGGTAACTGGCTCGACAGCCGGCTCGGCACCCGATTTCTCGGCCCTGTCGGCCTGATCTTCGGGTTCACGGCGGCGCTGGTCTGGCTCGTCCAGATCGGCAACAGCGTGAAGCCCTACCGCCCCAGGAAAACGAAGCGCTACCGGATTCCTCCCGCCCCGCGGCAGGAGGAGGAGCGCGACCGCGTATGACCATTGACGAATCGACCGCTCATGTCCACTCCCTCAGGCCCGGAAGCGAGCGGGCGAAAACCCTCCTCGGATCGCTGATTCTTCTCGCTGTTTTGGCGATCGTCAGCACGATCGCGTTAATCCATGGTGGCCCGGGTCGAGAGGGGGGCCCCGAGTGGCTCCGTGCTGTGGCGGTCGTGGCTGGGGTGTGCGGTGTGTCGAGCCTGGGAGGCTGGTTCGTAGCCCGACTTGGCGCAGGGGGGCCCGCGCTGGCAGTCTCTGGCTCCCTTGGCGGAATCGCCCTCCGCTTCCTCCTCCCATTGTTCCTGCTTGGATGGCTCTCCGTCGATCCGACCACGGCGCCGGCGGCCGGAAAGCTGCGGGAAGCGGGTGCCGGGGGGCTTTTGGTCGTTTTTTACCTCACCCTCCTTGCCACCGACATTCTTCTGCACATCATGTGGGGGCCGAAGGGTCCCCTCCGTCCCCGACCGGGGGCGTGAGATCACCCCCCGACACCGACGCTCGAGATTCGCTTCATGTCCGACCACAACCCGATCTATCACCTCAAGGATTCCTACTTCTTCGAGGTGCCGAAGGCGCTCTGGCGGCGCGACTGGCAAAAGCTCGAGGACGTGCCGGTGTTTCTTCGCGCCCCGTACGAGCGCGACCATCACCCGATGCCGTCGCTGGCTGAGTTCAACGAGGCGCTGTCGGGGAAGGTGCTGATTCCGCAGCCTTTTGGCCAGCTCGACAGCCTCTACGCGATGAAGTCTGGGATCGGCATCTCGAAGTACATGCTCCTCGAGATCGCCGTCGGCGGCGCGATCCTCCTCCTTTTTTCGTGGCTCGCCAAGCGGATCGCTTCGGGAGCTCCCGCCAAGGGGCGGCTGGCAAACCTCCTCGAGATGATGCTGTTGTTCGTCCGCGATCAGATCGCCCGGCCGGCGATTGACGACAAGCATGCCCACGCCGACGAGCATGGCCATGTCCACCATGATGGCGACAAGTTCGTTCCCCTTCTCTGGACGCTGTTTTTCTTCATTCTCGGCTGCAATCTTCTCGGCATGGTCCCCTGGGCCGGCTCGCCGACCGCGTCGTTCTCCGTGACGCTCGCCCTGGCCGCGGCCACGTTCCTGGGCGGGTTTGTCGGCGGCGTGAAGGCGATGGGCCTGGCGGGCTACTTCAAGAATCTCGTCCCGCCGATCGACATGCCTTCCTACCTGTTCCCCTTGAAGATTCTGATTTCGCTTGGGTTGTTCGGCATCGAACTCCTCGGTCTCGTGATCAAACATCTGATCCTTGCCGTCCGACTCCTCGCAAACATGGTCGCCGGGCATTTGGTGCTCCTCGGGATCATGGCCCTGATCCCCGCTGCGGCGGGCCTGTCGGCAGGGATGTGGGGCACGGTCACCGGAATCAGCGTCGTCAGCGCTACGCTGTTCAGCGTCCTCGAGCTGTTCGTCGCTTTCCTTCAGGCCTACATCTTCACCTTCCTGTCTGCCCTGTTCATTGGGGCTTCCGTGCATCACCACTGATCCCTCGGAGGCCTCGCTCCGGCGGGCCCCGGCCTGTTTCGCTTCTTGAAAAACATCGATTACCTCCCAGGAATCCAACTCCTTTCCGAGTCCCGTTTGCACGATCCGCAGGCAGCGACCATGATCTCTGTCCGCGTGGGCGGCCCCGGTGATCCCGGACCTCCGAATTGTCCGCTTTCCGTTTCCGTTTCCAATTTTAATCGTTCCGGGCAGCCCGCCCGGGTTCTCGTTGCCAAGGAGCTTCTTCCAGTGATCCGTTCGCTCTACTCGTTCCGCACGCTCTCTGTCGTCGCCGCCATCGCCCTGACGATGTTCGTCGCCGACTTCGCCTCCGCCCAGGAAGCCGCCGGTGGCCGGTCCCTGATCGACCTCACCCCCGCCTTCAGCGTCGGTCTGGTCGTGATCGGCGCTGCCTTCGGCATCAGCAAACTCGCCGCTGCGGCCTATGAGAGCATGTCGCGTCAGCCCGAGGTGGCCGGCAACATCCAGACCGCGATGATCATCGCGGCGGCCCTCATCGAAGGCTTTACTTTCTACGCCCTCTTTATCTGCTCCGGGAAGAACTGATCGACGCCGAAACACCCGGGAGGGCCGCCCTACGACTTCGTGTGTCGTCTCTCTGCTGGTATTCCGTCTCGATGGAAATGAAAACGACGGTGTGGAAGCGGCGGCGTTGATCTGCCTGCCGCTTCCGCATCGGCTCGTTGGTCGTTGCGGTCGCCGTGGTCGTCCGTTTCCTCGTGGACGGACCCTGGTGGACGGGTTTTCCTTCCTGGTTCCTGCCTGATTCGGTTGTCGGTCTTTGTGTTGCTGTGGTCTCCGGCGTGCTGGTCCACAGCTTGGGTCCTTGCCGATTTCGCGGCTGGTCCCCGGACATGGTTGGGATGGTTTGTCGAGCCGGTTTCCGACCGGAGTTGTTTCCTTGGTGATGTCCTTTGGGTGATGCAGGAGAAACCGACGTGAACGGGTTCGTCTCGGGTGGTGATCGAGTGTGCGTTTCCTACGGAATCGTCCGCGCTTTGGTTGGCGTGCTGGTGTGTGGCGTGGTGACGTTCGTTCTTCCCGTGGCGACGATGCTGCCGGGCACGGCCTCCGCGGCGACGGCCGACGAGGCAGCCCACGGTCACGATGAGCACGGTCACGGTGACCATGTCGAGATTGGCCACAACCCGCCGGCGGGTGTCGCTAAGAAAGACTTCGAGAGTCCGGCTGAGTTCCGCAGCGACTTGGCGATCTGGTCGCTGGCCGTTTTCCTGCTCCTTCTCGGGCTCCTCGGCAAGTTTGCCTGGAAGCCGATCATGGATGGTCTCGACAAGCGTGAGCAGGGGATCGAGCACCAGATCGCCGAAACGAAGAAAGCCAACGAGGAAGCGAAGCGGATGCTCGTCTCCTACGAGCGGCGTCTCGCGGAAGCCACCGACGAAGTCCGCGGGATGCTCGACGAAGCCCGCCGCGATTCCGAGACCACGAGGCAGGCAATTGTCGCTGAGGCCCGCAAGGCTGCCGACGACGAGCAGGCCCGCGCCAAGCACGAGATCGGTCTGGCACGCGACGAGGCCCTGTCGTCGATCGCCCTCAAGGCGGGGGATCTGGCCGTCGAGGTGGCTGGCAAGTTCCTCCGCGAGAAGATCGGCAAGGAGGATCACTCCCGGTTGGTCCGCGAGTCAGTTGGCAGCCTCGGCACCAAGCCGAGCGTCAACTGATCCGCTCCGTTCCCGCACCGTCCCTCCTTGCTCCCTCCGATCCCAGGATTCCCGATGCCCCCCTCCGGCGACCAAAGCACCGCGGACAAGCCCGTCACCGACATCGGTGTTCAGCGGCTGGCGCGCGTCTATGCCCAGGCGATCCTCGACGCCGCCGGGAACGCCGGCTGCCGGAATGAAGTTCTCGACGAGCTCCGCGCCTTGGCAACCGAGGTCCTCCCGAAGGTGCCGGCCGCCGCGAAAGTGTTTGCCTCGCCGCGGGTCAGCGTCGAGGAGAAGGGGGCGATGATCGACAAGATCTGCGCCGGCCGTGTTCTCCCCACGACGCTCCACTCGCTCCACGTTCTGGCCCGCCACGATCGCCTCGGTCTCCTGGCCGACGTCGTCGCCGCCGCCGGCCAGCTTGCCGACGAGCGCGATGGTCTGCAGCGGGCGGAGTTCACCACGGCCGTGCCGCTCGACGCGGCTGAACGCGAGCAGGTCGTCGCTGACACCGCCAAGGCCCTCGGC
>Ga0164295_10001937_pt1 | contig 17217 bp, 17 predicted proteins | sample GEODES006metaG_FD_111798 | JGI IMG/M metagenome (GOLD analysis project Ga0164295, IMG submission 111798) | Oligotrophic lake water microbial communities from Sparkling Lake, Wisconsin, USA - GEODES006 metaG | ecosystem: Environmental > Aquatic > Freshwater > Lake | place: USA: Sparkling Lake... | reverse complement strand
GAAGAGCAGCGATTTGCTGCTATTGCAAAGATTATTGCCAACTGGGCTCCCGATGCGATTGCGGTAGGCTTACCCTTGCATCCAGATGGGGCTGAGCATGCAATGACCCAAAAAGCACGGCGCTTTGGTCAGCAAATGGCAGGGCGGTTCTCTAAGCCAGTTTATTTTGTCGACGAGCGCTACTCCTCGGTGGTTTTAAAGGGCTATGTTCAATATCAGGAATCGCTAGACTCCCATTCCGCAGCCCTGATTTTGGAACAATTCTTTTTAGAGCAAGTCTAAAATATAGGAGAGCTTGGATTTAAGCGAAAATAGCCCTTATGAATGCCGAACCACTTTATCAAGACCTTTTAAAGCACCTCCAAGAGGGTTTATTCAAACAGGCATCGACCTCTGCGGTTCATTTGGCGGGGTTGGCAATTGGCGGCGCTTGGATTGCTAATCGCTTATCCCAAGATTTAGGAATTAAGCAGTATGGTGTGATTAATATCTCATTTCATCGTGATGATTACGCTGAAAAAGGAATTAAAGCAATTGAAACCGCAAACACTATGCCCACTCATCTGCCATTTGATGTCAATAACGCTCATATTGTGCTAATTGATGATGTGTTGTTCACTGGCAGAACTGTAAGGGCGGCTTTAAATGAGTTATTTGATTTTGGAAGACCTGCACAAGTTTCGTTGATGGTCCTGGCTGATCGGGGTGAGCGAGAGTTACCTATCTCTGCTGATTTTGTTGGCAAAAAAATTAGCCTTCCACATTCACAGATTCTGGTATTAGAACAGAACACATCAAACCAGTTTGACTTCCAAATTGAGGAGCGAAGCTAAGTGACTCTCGATCCTAACAATAATCGAATTGCGAATCAATTTAATCGTGACGGAAAGTTAACCCATTTGCTTACTCTTGAGGGAATGCCAAAAGAGCAGATCCTTCATATATTAGATACTGCTAAACAATTTGTCAGTATTACGGCCCCAAACCGTGAAGTGAAAAAGGTACCTCTTTTACGAGGGAAAAGTGTTTTTAACCTCTTTTTTGAGGACTCCACTCGCACAAGAACTACATTTGAGATTGCTGCTAATCGTTTATCCGCAGACATCATCAACTTAGATATCCCCAGATCATCAACCTCTAAGGGTGAGAGCTTGATGGACACTATTGATAATCTAGTAGCAATGCAGGCCGATATTTTTATAGTGCGCCATAATATCTCACGAGCACCCATTGAGATTGCTAGCCATGTACCAGATTATGTGCATGTTATTAATGCAGGTGATGGTAGTCATCAGCATCCTACTCAAGGTTTGCTTGATGCTTACACGATGCGGCACTTTAAGAAGGATTTCTCAAAGCTAAAAGTTGCCATCATCGGGGATATCTTACATAGTAGAGTTGCAAAATCCAATATTCATGCTTTAACAACCTTGGGTTGTAATGATATTCGTGCGATTGGGCCAGAAAGTTTATTACCAAGTGATTTAGCAAAAGATCTCAGTTCTTTGGGAGTAAAAATCTTCCATAAGGTCGAGGATGGTATTAAAGATTCTGATGTAGTGATGACTCTTAGAATTCAAAAGGAGCGAATGGATCAGGGTCAAGTTCCAGAGGGCGCTGCATTTTTTAAACATTTTGGGCTCAATAGAGAGCGTTTGGCTATGGCTAAGTCAGATGCAATTGTAATGCACCCGGGTCCCATGAATCGTGGCGTTGAAATTGATTCCGCGGTTGCTGATGGAAATCAATCAGTGATCTTGAATCAGGTCACTTTTGGAATCGCTATTCGGATGGCGGTGATGTCCATTGTGGTTGGAAAATAAAAATTAACCTGTATTATAAAAAAACTGAACCTATTTTATAAAAAATATTAATGCACAACAATTGGCTTATCTTATCGCATGCATTCAATATGGATGGAAGAGCGGCTAGCCAGACAATTACTGATAAAGTCCCATATTTAATTGATGCTGGTATTAGGTTGCATGTTTTAAGTGCAATAACCGGAATCAAAGATACACGTTTCCCCCATCAGCAGTTAATTGCTTGGGGACCATCGGCTTTTCGGTTTGATTTTAGGCATTGGTTTGCAAATCGCTACGGCAGAGGAGTGGCATATAAAGTATTTACTCCCCTTCTTTCTGTAATACTTTCTCCATTGATTGCATTAGAAAAAATATTGGCAGGTTATTCCAGCCAATGGTCTTGGGTATTCCCGGCGTATTTTGTTGGTTTACGTCTTATAAAGGAGGGAAAAGTCGACCTAATTTATTCAACAGGTGGAGCATGGTCAGCACATCTTGCAGGATTATGGTTAAAGAAAAAAACAAAACTACCTTGGATAGCGGAGATTCATGATCCCCTTGTGATCCGCAAGAATGAGGACGATATTGGAGAAATTACTCCCAAGGAGCCTGATGCCAAAAAACGCCATTGGTTAGAGAGAGAGATTTGTCAATATGCAGATATTGTCTGGTGGTTCACTAATGGCGCTCTTGATTATGCCAAAAAAAGAAATCCTATCTTAAATACACCTAATCATGCAAAGGGACTTTCAATAGTGCCAGGCGCAAATCCTCCCACAGCAATATTTAGGGAGAAAATTGAGGATCATGAATATAAAAATAAACTATGTTTTTATCACTTTGGATCATTGGCAGAAGATCGATCATTAAAACCAATCTTTAATGTGTTGCCAAATTTTTTTCAAAAATATCCAAAAGCTAAAACAATAATTGAGTTTCACATATATGGTGCTTATCTAGACAAGAAGAGTAAAAAAATTATTAGTCAAAAAAAATTAAGTTCAAATATTGTTGAGCATGGCAGATTAGAGTTTGATGTTGCTAGCGGCTTAACTGGTAGACAAAAAATAACAACATTAATGAAGAAAGCGGATGTACTACTATTGCTTCATGGAGCGGGAACTTGGTGCGCTGAATACATACCATCAAAGCTCTATGAGTATATTTGGTTTGATCGACCGATCTGGGGCATTATTAATAATAATAATCAATTAAGTGAATTAATATTAGAAAGGGAAGGGCAAGTATCCGCAGTTGATGATAAAGATTCAATTTATAACGTACTAGAATATTACTGGTTGACATGGAGTAATAAAAAATTAAGTAGAGCTAAAGTAAGTACGATTTCCCCCCTAACTGCTGTAAATCAAATAATCAGTGAAGTATATAATTTAAATGCACACAATTTTAATATAAAGTAATTGCTGATTTTAAATGAACAATAATTTTAACTTGTACTGTAAATCATATAGAAACGACGTACTCCGAGCCTTTGAATTACTTAGGTCTATTGAGCAATACAATATTAACTCAATCCCTTTTTTTATTTCAACTCCAGAAAAAGACAAATTAATTTTCAAGAATAAATTAGGATTAATAGGTTATGAATGGGTGGCAGATGAAGAGATTGCGTCACTTAATAAGATGGCGAATATAAATGACCTTGAAAGATTGCCTGGTTCTTTAACACAACAAATTATTAAATCAGAATTTTGGAGAATGGGTACTAGTAAAGCATATTTATGCTTAGACTCTGATTCTATTTTTATTAAAAATTTTTCGTTAAGTGATTTTCAAGGTGAAAATGGAAATACATACACCATAGCACATAGTTCAAAAGAATTCTTTAATGAAGCAAATGAGGCGGGGCAAAATTATATCTACAAGAATTTTCAAAAAGAAAGTTCAAATATTAAATCCATTTTTATGCGAGAGGGCGAAGACTATGATTTTGGTCCATCGCCATATGTTTGGCATAAAGATGTTTGGAATTGGTTATCGAATTACCTTAAATCTGAAAAAAACATGAGCTTATGGGATGTAATTGGTCTATACGGTACCGAAGATCGATGGTATGGTGAAGCATTACTTAAAAGCAGAGCAATAGATTTTGTACCAATAAAACCATTATTCAAAGTTTATCACTATAAATGGCAATATATTAACGATCAAAAAAAGGGGGTTAACCTAGAGAAATTAAGAAAAAATTATATAGGTCTAATTTCACAGTCAAACTGGGATAAACGTTTGGATTCAGAATATGGAAAAAAGAAAAAAATTTCGAAAATTTTCAGAAATATAAAAAATTTATTTTCAATAAAAAAAATTTAAAACAAATTTATAGATAAATAAAAATAAAAAATATGCTTAGAAAATATAAAAAATTCTTTTCAAAATCAGCTAAAGAAAAAGATTGGGCTAGTAAATCTCATACCACGGATACCATCGTAAAAATTGACGGAGAAGAGGTTAGCGTTGGAAAGTATACATTTGGGGTGGGTAATATTACTTTAGCTTATCATTATGGAGCACCAAAGCTAAAAATAGGCCGTTTTTGCTCAATAGCTGGGAATGTAAAAATTTTTACTGGCGCCTACCATCGATATGATTGGTGTACAACATATCCGTTTGGTCATATTCACCGTGAAATTTTTGGGAAAAACAAAAAAGAGGGGTATCCGTATAGTAAGGGGCCAGTTTTTATTGGTAATGATGTTTGGATTGGTAATTCAGTAACAATTATGTCGGGAGTTAATATAAATGATGGCGCAGTTATTGCAGCTAATTCTCACGTCATAAGAGATGTGGAACCTTACGAAATAGTGGGGGGGAATCCAGCAAGACACATAAAGTATCGATTTAATCAAGAAGTAATTGACCAATTATTACAAATAAAATGGTGGAATTTTGAAGACAATGTAATAAAAGAGATAAGTACTTACTTAACTGATAGACCAAGTCTAGAAAATTTAAAAAAAATTTTATCAAGAACAAAAAAATAATTAAAATAAAACATGAGCTTAATTACAGAAAATTATTTATTATTAAATAAAGCATTGCATACGAGTACTAAATTTGGTACATCCGGACATAGGTATGCGCAGAAAATTCTTCAAATAATTAAGTTACATAATATTAAATCCTTACTTGATTACGGTGCAGGTAAATGCACATTGGCGAAAGAAATGCAATTACTGGATTGTAATTTAAAAATTATTTCTTATGAGCCAACTAATCCAAATTTAATAGAAAAAGCCCCATGTGATTTAGTTGTTTGTTTAGACGTGTTGGAGCATGTGGAACCAAATTTACTCGACAATGTACTCGATGATATTTCTGGGTTAACTAAACAGATAGCATTTTTCTCGATACCAACGGGGCCGGCCTCTGCAATATTGCAAGATGGCAGAAATGCACATTTAATTCAAGAAGATTTAAACTTTTGGTTAAAAAAAATTATTCCGAGATGGTCAATTGTTTCAGCAAATTGCCTCACAGAAACAATTGTAATACTCATGAAAAAAAAGGATTTAGATGATCTAGTTTCACTAGATATTGAATCATTAATAACAAGAATAAGTAAAAGCAATAACTTAAAAGGACTTTATTTTGACGGATTAGATATAAATGTAATGGTTAAATCTAAAAATAAGTTATCGAGGATTCCTTCAAGGATAATGAGCATTTTAAGATTTGGAAAAAAAACGGCAATTTGTAAGCAAATTAATGTACCAGAAAAATCATTCCGCAAATTAAATCTTATTGAATTTTAGGAAGTCAAAATTATGAGAGTAGAAGCAGTAATTTTATCTTACAAAAATTTTCAAAGAACAACAAAATTGTGCCTGGATACAATCATACCGCAAATAAAAAATACTTCAATTAGGCTTTCAGTTTTTGATAATGCCTCACCAGATAATACCCAAGAACAATTAAAAATTTATCATAATCAAAATAATCAAAATAATCAAAATAATCAATTTAATTTAATTTTAAATTCTGAAAATTTAGGCTTTGCTGGTGGTTTCAATAAAATTTTTAAGAATCTAGATGCAGATTGGTATCTTTTAATTGATAGTGATGCTGCTTTTCCAAAAGGATCAATTGCGTCTATGTTAGAAGCTTTAACAAAAGCTAAAGAAAATGAAAAAATCATAGGACCAATTACAAATAATGCCGGAACCTGTCAGCACGTAATTTTTGAAGCGACTGATATGATTGAAATTTTTAATGAATCACTTAAACTAGTTTCATCGGGTGCAGATTTTTTGATACCCATATATCGAGCGGATTTTTTTTGTGTGGCAATTAGATCGGACCTTTGGGAAAAACTGAACGGATTGTCTGAAGAATATGGGCGTGGATATTTTGAGGATTTTGATTTCTGTATGCGTGCAAAAAATTTAGGATACCAATCTTATATCTTTGAAAAATGGTTTGTTTATCACCAAGGAAGTGCAGTATTTAAGTTAGATTCGAGTCAAAAAGAGCTTATACGAAAGAATCGTAATATCTTTGTTTTAAATTTTCCACATGCTGAATTAAGACATCGTCGTGAAGATATTTTCCATCTAATTAGCATCTACAAGAAAAATAGAATTATTGAAAGTAATATTTATAAAAACCGAATAAAATACTTGCTTAATGATGTTCCTCGCAGTTTCTTCAAAAGATTAATATGGAAAAAGAAGCTAAGACAATACATTCACCCGATGTAGTTTTGGGTTATGAGCAAGCAAAAGCCTTAGAAAAAATTGCCTTAGATGTCATATCATCCTCCCTCACAGATATTTTTACAAAAGAGATAATAACTGTTCTTATAGGTCCATGGTGCCATACGATGTCGCATGCATGTGTCTCTATTATTCAAAATGGTGTTGTAGATGAATCTCAGAAATGGAGACCAGAGTTAGCTCCTGGTGAAACAATTCAGTTCATGGTTTTTTCAAGAGATCATTCTTTTTATGAATATTTATCAAACAATTGCGATTTTTCAAAATTAAAAATAAATATTTCGACATGCATTATCAAAATCCCATTTTTTATATTTGGCAAGATTCTTTTTTTTCAGACCGGCCATTCTAAAATTTTTTTTAAAAAATTAATTTTTAGTAAATTATTCTTTTTTAGCAAGCTATCATTTAAAAAAAGAATCGTTAATTACTTGGTTAGTAAAGAACAAAGAATTAGATTAAAGATGAATTTGTGTATTGCACTAAAAGATTTTAATAATTCACGCTGGATTTCTGAGCGTTTTAGTGAAATGTTTCCAAGAAGTTTATTAGAGGGTCTTCCGGATCAGAAAGCTTTTTATTCCCGGCCTTATAAATTTAAAGCCATATATTCAAGCGACTCTTGGAGCAGTTTAGATTCATTTAAGATTTTTTCTTTTTCACAACGCCAATTGAGATCAATTAAGTTTATAGGAACTCCACATTCCCTTAATTATTCTACATTAAATGACTTTTGGCTTAGAAATTATGAATTATCATTTTTAGACAGTTATTTACTCTGGGGAAATTTTAAAATAACAGCAAGTCACAAATGCATACCTTTTTATATTACAAAATTTGTAGGTAAGAAATTCCCTAAACCTATATTAGGCCAAAGCAATAAAATAATATTCTCTGGTGCTGCAAGACCATCTCACACTATAGAGTACCCTTACGTATGCTCAGCATTTAAGAGTTACTTGATTGATCAACTTGATTTGGCTCAAAAAATAAGTTATCTGACAGATTCCCATGTTGTTATTCGAACAAGATCAAAGGATAGGGGTAGTTTACTCGAAGAAATCTACAACACAAAGCCGATGTTATCAAATGTAAATATTGAATATCAAGATGGAATTTTTATAAATACCTTAAATAACTATTGCTTACATATTACTGACAATACCAGCACAACAATTCTTGAATCATTTTGGTTAAATTTTCCAACGCTTATATTAATTAAAGACGACTATTTTAATTTATCAAAAAATGCATTTGAAACATTCACAGAGTTAAAAAAGGTTGGAATTTTTCATACTTCTGGAGAGAGTTTACTAGAGCATCTTTCAAAAATTCACTTAAATATTGAAGAGTGGTGGTGTTTAGAGCAAACGCAAAATGCCGTTCAAAATTTTCTTGAAAAGCATGGAAGGGGTATGTCTGATGTTAAAATTTGGAGAAATCAATTTCTGAGATTATTATGATTAATTTATTCATAGGTTATGATGCGAGAGAGTCTGTTGTATTTCATACATGTGTGAATTCAATTATTCGTCGCTCTACAACCCCGATTTCTGTTACCCCTTTAGCTTTAAATAATTTAGACATATATAATGAGCATCATAGTGATGGCTCTAATCATTTTATTTACTCTCGATTTCTAGTTCCATTTCTTCAAAATTATAGTGGTTGGGCTATATACATAGATGGAGATATGTTGTTGCGTGATGATATTTCAAAGCTATGGGATCTTAAAGAATCAGAAAAAGCCCTCTTAGTAGTGAAGCATAAATATAAAACAAAAAGTAAGATCAAATATATGGGATCAAAAAATGAAGACTATCCTCGTAAAAATTGGTCTTCAGTAGTTATGTGGAATTGTTCACATCCCTCTAATAAAATATTAACTCCACAATATGTAGAGCAATCATCTGGTTCTTTTTTGCATAGATTTAGCTGGCTCCCTGATGATTTGATTGGAGATTTACCGATTGAATGGAATTGGCTACCCGATGAGTTCGGGTACAATGAGAATGCAAAATTAAATCACTTCACAATTGGCGCCCCCTGTTTTCATGAATATGCAACTGTGTCAATGGGTGATGAATGGCATCGCGAGCGTATGCTAATGAATTATTGTATTCAACGCACAAATATCCACAATGAATCTACCTAAACTTCCGGTACCCCTATTTAAAGTCTATATGTCCAAGGATGCTATAGATTTTTCTACAAAAGTTCTTGGTTCTGGATTTATTGGACAAGGACCAGTCGTTGAGAATTTTGAAAGTAAATTAAAAAGTTTTTTTAATAACAAAAGTGTGGTGACAACAAATTCAGCAACATCTGCTGAGCATCTTGTTTTTCATATGCTTAAAAATGTACAGAAAAATAAGCAAGTCATAATCAAGGATAAAAGTTACAGTTTTGATTGGCCCGGATTAGTAGAGCAAGATCATGTTTTAACTACGGCCTTAACTTGTACAGCAACTAATTGGCCAATTCTTGCCAATAATTTACGACTTCGATGGGTAGATGCCGATCCCTCAACATGTAATATTGATTTAGATGATCTTGAAAAAAAGATCAACGAAAGATCAAAAGTAATTATGGTCGTACATTGGGGCGGCTATCCAGTAGACATAGAGAGATTGGAGCAAATAAGAATTAATTGTTTTGAAAAATATGGCTTTATGCCAGAAATTATTGAGGACTGTGCACACGCTTTTGGTTCTGAATATAAAGGAAAAAAAATAGGAACCCACGGAAATATTTGTACTTTTAGTTTTCAGGCAATAAAGCATTTAACCTCTGGTGATGGCGGTTGTATAGTTTTAAATGACGCTATATTAGAAAAAAGAGCTAAATTGCTAAGGTGGTTTGGAATAAATAGAGATGAAAATCGCAAAGACTTTAGGTGTGAGGAAAACATAGAGGAGTTCGGATTTAAAATGCATATGAATGATATCAATGCAGCAATCGGTATTGGTAACCTTCCCCATGTTCAGAGCTACGTTATACCAAAGCATAAAGAGAATGCAAATTATTATGATGAAAATCTAAGTACAGTATCTGGGGTAAGTTTGCTTGAACGAAAATCGGACAGAGTTTCTTCATCTTGGCTTTATACAATGAAAGTAGAGAATCAAAGTAATTTTATGAAAAAAATGCAAGCGGCTAATATATCTGTTAGCCGAGTTCATGAAAGAAATGACATACATAACTGCGTAAGTGAATACAAGGAAGTTCTGCCAAATCTTGATAAGCTTGTTGGTGAAATGATATGTATACCAGTGGGCTGGTGGGTAAGTAAAGAAGACCGCGAATACATAGTAGAGCAAATAAAGCTTGGTTGGTAGTTTGAGCAAAATTGTTACGCTAAATCAAATTAATTATTTAATTGCAATAACTGTTTTTGCACTAACCGCAATTTGGTGTATACCAAATACAATTGCAGCAAGATATTCACTGCTATTAATTCTTTATATCCTGCTGATAGTTACAAAAAATATAAGAATTAATTGGGGAGATCCCTTATTTAAAACATTACTAATATTTATTTCATATCTCATATTAAGTATATTTTTACCAAGTAATGATTATTTATTAGTAATTAAAAATATAAAATCTGAATGGTTAAAATTTATTATTTTTGCTATTGCGGGTTTTTCACTCGCTTTCATAAGATGCAATAAATTAAAAATCTTGCTACTACTGGGGCTGGGATTTTCAATAATTAGCTATATATATCTGGCACTTTTTATTATAAGCGGAGAAACTTCTCATCCAAAAATAATCGAACATCATGGTTATATAGCCTATAGTAGTTTAACTTCCACAATTCTACTTTTTCCACTGCTAATATATGGAAATTTAAAAAAAAATGTAAATACTATAATAGTAATCACATTATTGATTAATATGGTTGCGGTCATAGTATCAAATAGCCGGGGTGGAATATTATTTAATATATTGGTAATAGTATTAAATTTAATAATTTATATATATTTATTTCGAAAATTAAATGTTATTAGAAAAATATTGTTATCAATATTTTTTTTAGTCTTCATAATTGGAAGTTTTAATATAATATTAATGAAAAATCAAGACAACAAATGGAAAAATTTATTAAATGTTATTTATCTTATCAAAATCGATAACCCATTAGATTTATTATGTAATGGTACTGAAAATTTTAGGAGAAATAATGAGATAAACGGTAAAGTTAATAAAAATTTGGATGATGCAATTACTGATTTACAGAATGAGGGAACAGCAGCTAGATTAATTACTGCAATGGTTTCATTTGAATTATTGAAAGATAATTGGTTTGGTAAAAATGTAGATACTAAAAATAGTTTTAGATTAGAGTTAGAAAAAGTATGCAATAGAATTCCAAAAATAAGTCTTGCTAACTCTCATAATGGATGGTTAGATATAACGCATGCTTTTGGAATTATTGGTACATGCATATTTATGCTTTTCTTTATATACCCAATAATAATAAGTTTTAAATTTATGAGGCAAGCAACTAACACTGATTATTTAATAACGGTAAATTTATTCACTTTTACATTAATATGGGCTTGTAGAGGCTTTGTTGATGCTACCATGAGAGATCATATGTTAGAAATGCAAGGTTTTATTATTTTTTATTTGTATGGGTTGTTTCGGCAGATAAAAAAGGATAATTAAAGAAGGGCGATCTTTTCCAATAAAAATATCTAACACTGTCTTTTAAAATTCGGTATTTTTTAGTATTGTATTCCGTGTTAGAGCCGCCGGAAATTCCAGCAACAATTAACGAAAATGGAAAAAAAACATTTTTAAGTTCCAGACTTAATACCTTATTTAAAAATAAATCTTCAATACTTTTACCGGGAGAGTATTCATCATAAATATTTAGAAAATTCTTAATATAAAAATTTTTGTTAAAAATATAAAACCGTGTATCAATATATTCCAACCGAGGTGTTTTAAAAATTCCACTCGAAAAATAAGGCATTAAGACACAAGGTTGCTTGTCATAAAAATTAATAACTTTATCAAAATTCTTTATCCAAAGTTTTCCAGTACATTTTGCAAAATAAGAATACTTCGACAATGTTACTGAATTATTTAACGCATATTTAACAATTGCACTTTCTCCAAAACCTTTGCCATAAAATTGAACAGCACTGCAATCATTTTGAAAAGAAAGAAATTCTATTTTATTGATATTAATCGAATGAGAACTTAAATATTCTTTAAAGCAATAATTAGATCCGTCGCAAATCACTAACTCAGTAGCAGAAGAAATTTTTTGCCAATGACTTACGGCATCTAATACACATTTTTTTCTGTCTTCAAAGGAAGAAAGCTTTACTGAGCTTGGATCATTTGGTATTGCAGCAGTGGTAATAAGTATAGGAAATAACATTTTTACAAATTTAGTATATGTACATGTATCATAAAGAATTGTTATGAAGTTTATTTAAGTAAAAAATTTAGTAAAAAATATTATGATTTTAATATTAGGCGGTGCTGGTTTCATTGGTAGTAATTTTGTTTTAGATTTTATCAAACAATCTTCAGAAAAAGTATTAATTCTTGATAAGCTTACTTATGCTGGAAACTTGAATAATTTGAGACCACACTTAGACTCAAGGTGTAAATTTATAAAGGGAGACATCTCTGATTCAAACTTGATAATTAACTTGCTTAATAAATATCATCCAAGAATTGTTATTAATTTTGCGGCTGAAAGTCATGTTGATCGCTCAATTCACGGACCCACTGATTTCATTGAAACAAATATAGTTGGAACCTTTTCATTACTCGAGTCTATACGTAAGTACTATGATGGTTTGCCCTCCTCATCAAAATGTAATTTTAAGATAATCCATATTTCAACAGATGAGGTTTATGGAAGCCTCAATGCTGGTGAATTGCCATTTAAAGAAACTAATGCCTACAAACCAAATAGTCCTTATGCTGCAAGTAAAGCCTCATCGGATCACTTAGTTAGAGCATGGCACCAAACGTATGGATTGCCAATGATTACTACAAATTGCTCAAACAATTATGGGCCGTTTCAATTTCCAGAAAAACTAATTCCCTTGATTATCTTAAATGCCATTAAAGATAAGCCACTCCCTATATATGGAGATGGTAGTCAAATTCGAGATTGGTTATTTGTTAGCGACCATTGTTCAGCAATAAGGGCAATTATGGAAAATGGCAGAATCGGAGAAGTTTATAATATCGGAGGTAATAATGAAATAACTAATCTAGACGTTGTAAAAAAAATTTGTAGTATCTTAGATACATTAATCCCAAGTAATAATGGCCATAAGTACGAGGAGCAGATCATTTTTGTGAAAGATAGGTTAGGCCATGATCATCACTACGCTATTGATTCTTCAAAAGTTATGTCAGAGTTTTCTTGGTCTCCCTCGGAGACATTTGAATCTGGTATTTTTAAGACTGTCAATTGGTATCTTAATAATTCAAATTGGCTAGATTCTGTAATTAGCGGCTCTTATCATACGTGGATTGAAAAGAACTATAAATTATAAAATGCGAATTCTTGTTTTTGGGCGAGATGGCCAGTTAGGCAAAGCATTTGCCAAGCAATTTAATAAATATCCTGAAGTCTTCTTTATTGGTAGATCAGATTGCAATTTATCTTTTGTCAGTCAAATTCAGCAATGCTTAAAGTTTTATCAGCCACAGCTCTTAATCAACGCTTCTGCCTATACAAATGTTGATGGTGCCGAATCCGACCATGAATTAGCTTATGCAATAAATGAATTTGCTGTTGAAGTTATGGCCCGTTACTGCAAAAGTAACATGACTCAATTTGTTCATTTTTCTACAGATTATGTATTTGACGGTGATAAGAATGATTCGTACATCGAAACTGATATATGCAGACCTTTAAACGTCTATGGAAAAAGCAAGCTAAATGGTGAACTTGCCATACAAAAAATTCTCGACACTCCAACATTTACAACTAAAAGTCAATTTTTGATTATAAGAACGAGCTGGATGTATGGCGATGGTGAAAATTTTATTCGAAATATCATTCATTTGAGCAGAAATAATACAGAATTAAAGGTAATCTCTGATCAGTTTGGTGTTCCAACTAATTCAGATTGGCTAGCTAATATAACTAAACAATTAATTAATAAACAACTTGTTCCTTCCGGTATTTATCATGCAGTTCCATCTGGCCGGACAACTTGGTATGAAATTGCCCTCCATGTCGTTACATGTGCAGAAAAATCTGGACTAATTTTAAGGTTAGCAACCAAAAATATTTTGCCTATTCTCTCCCGAGAGTATCATTTATCTGCTAGGCGCCCTCTTAATTCATGCCTAGCAACGGCTAAAATTCAAAGCATGCTTGTTACGCCAAATGTTTTTTTTGATATGGGCTGGAAAGATCAGGTTGAAATTTATATAAAAGAGCTAGTTTGTCAGAATTTACTGTAAGGTGCTTAACTTATGCTTAAAAATAGAAAAGGAATCATATTAGCTGGTGGTTCTGGTACAAGGCTTTATCCAGTTACTCAAGCGGTTTCTAAGCAACTCATGCCTGTCTACGATAAGCCATTGATTTATTACCCTTTGGCAACCTTGATGCTTTCAGGAATTAGGGATATATTGGTTATTTCTACACCTAAGGACACCCAACGATTTCATGAGCTCCTGGGCGATGGCTCGCAATGGGGGGTGAAATTTCAGTATATTGTTCAGCCATTGCCCGATGGTTTGGCGCAAGCATTTATTCTCGGTAAAAAATTTATTGCAAACGATCATAGTGCTTTAGTTTTGGGGGATAACATTTTCTATGGGCATGAGTTAGTTAATCAATTAAGTAGGGCAAATGAGCAGGATCGAGGTGCGACTGTATTTGCTTATCATGTTCAGGATCCAGAAAGATATGGAGTGGTTGAATTTAATCAATTTCGAAAGGCCTTGTCGATTGAAGAAAAACCAATAAAGCCCAAAAGCAATTATGCAGTTACGGGACTCTATTTTTATGACCAACAAGTTTGCGATATAGCTGCCTCGATCAAGCCAAGCACTCGTGGTGAGCTAGAAATCACCGATGTTAATCGAATTTATCTGGAAAATAATCAACTTGATGTTGAGATCATGGGTCGCGGTTATGCCTGGTTGGATACCGGAACTCATGATTCCCTTCTCGATGCCGCAGGATTTATAGCTACTTTACAAAAACGGCAAGGACTCATGGTGGCCTGTCCAGAAGAGATTGCGTATCGTAATCAATGGATTAGTGCTAATGATGTTGAAAAAATTGCCAATCAACTCAGCAAGAGTAGTTATGGACAATATCTTAAAAAAATTCTTACTGAATCAGTTTAATTCATGAGCACTACCCTTAAAATTAAAGTTCACCAAACTCCCCTTAAGGATATTTTAGTAATTGAGCCAAAAGTTTTTGGCGATGAACGTGGTTGGTTTTATGAGTCCTTTAATCAGCAGGAGTTTCGTCGTGCAACGGGGGTCAACTGTCAGTTTGTACAAGACAATCACTCTCTGTCTAAGCAGGGTATTTTGCGAGGACTCCATTATCAAACTAAGGATGTACAAGGAAAATTAGTTCGGGTTACAAAGGGGTGCGTATTTGATGTGGCAGTCGATTTAAGGGTATCGTCCAAAAGCTTTGGAAAATGGTTTGGCCAAGAATTGAGCTCTGATAATCATTTACAAATGTGGGTTCCACCAGGATTTGCCCATGGCTTTCTAGTTCTCTCAGAAACTGCAGAGTTTTTATATAAAACTACTGATTACTATGATCCCAGTAGTGAACGTTGTTTGTTATGGAATGATCCAAGTATTGCTATTGAGTGGCCATTAAATCGAATTCCTAGCTCCCCGCAATTGAATGCAAAAGATACTACTGGGCTCTGCTGGGATCAAGCCCCAAAGTTTTAAGGTGTATATTCAATAGTGATTGGCCTTAAAAATCAATTGACAAAAGAAAAACCAGCCTTTCTTCTCGTTAAGCTTTCTTCGCTCGGTGACGTTTTACATAACATTCCAATTGTTTGGGATATTCGTGAACGTTACCCAGACTCGAGAATTGATTGGGTGGTGGAGGAGGCATATGTAGATCTGTTACGACCGCTTCAAACATCTGTTTTTTTTAGAGGCATTGATCGCATTATTCCTTTCGCATTGAGGCGTTGGAGGCGAAATATATTCAAACCAAACCACTGGCAAGAGTTGTTTAGTACGATTCAAGTCCTTAAGGAACAAAGATACGATTGGGTAATTGATTCACAAGGTTTAATTAAATCAGCAATTGTTGCCTCTCTAGCAGGACGTTCTAAAAATACGAAGATTACTGGTTTAGCAAATGCCACAGAGCACTCTAGTTATGAGTCCTTAGCCCGATTCTTTTATACTGAATCAGTTCGGGTTCCTAAGTACTGTCATGCGATTGATCGCTCACGTTATTTGCTTAGCTCGGCATTAAATATTCCTTTGATGAATCGAACTTTGTCTGTCAAGTTTTACCCAAATTTCTTTGTGGATCATATAGCGAATGCAAGTAATTTCGCCCCTGAATTCAAAAAGCCATATGTTTTATGTTTTCATGCTACTGCGCGGGAAGCGAAAAAATGGAGTATTGATGATTGGGTATTGGTTGGCAGACATCTGCTTGAAAAGGGCCTGATCCCAATTTACCCTTGGGGGAATCAGGCTGAGAAAAAAACTAGTGACGCAATTGTTCATCAACTTGATGGCGGCCTTGTTCCCAAGGCATATTCCATACATGATTATTTTCAGATCATTAGCCAAGCGTCATTAAGTATTGGTGTAGACACTGGCTTAACACATTTATCAGCTGTTTTAAACAAACCTACCATTGAGATCTATTGTGATTCTCCAGTTTGGAAGACGGAAGGATATTGGTCTGAGAAGATAATAAACTTAGGTGACTTAGAAAAGCCACCATCTGTACGAATGGTAATAAGTGCGATTGATCAACTAATTTAATGTAATGCGATCAGCGCAATAAAGCATTAACGGCTTTAAGATCCTCATCAGAAAGACTGGCTGCTTGAGCTTTTAACTTAAGCGCATTCATAATCGTGTCATAGCGAGCTTTATACAGCGATGCTCTGGTTGTAAACAAGGTATCCAAAGCAATAAGGACATCAATATTGATTAGAGTGCCAACTCGATAACCTAGCTTGCTGGACTCTACTGCAGAAGCTGAGGATTTCTCTGCAGCTTCTAGAGCTTTCACTGTGGCTAAGCCACCATAAAATCCAGTGAATGCTTGACGAGTCGCTTGGGCTGCTGTTCTTCTAAGGTTATCGTAGTCTGCCTTTGCCTTATCTGCCAGAGCAGCATTTTGCCGAATCACAGACATATTGAAGCCACCCGAGAAAATTGGTAGGGTCATTTGTAGGGCAATCGTATTGTTATAGATATTTTGCGTAGTCGATGGGTTAAAGTTTAATGCAGATCCATTGGATTGATTGAAACCGGCAGTACCAACAAAATTAACGCTGGGGTAGTTTGCTGCTAATGAGGATTTATAGGCGCTCTCTGCTAATTGAACTCCAAGTTGACCGACGAGAACGTTATAGCTGGCATTTTCAGATTGCGTAATCCAATCCTCTAGGGCTTGGCCTGGCGGAAGTTTAGGATTAACGCTCTCAGCAATGGGTACACCT
>Ga0164295_10001934_pt1 | contig 17225 bp, 11 predicted proteins | sample GEODES006metaG_FD_111798 | JGI IMG/M metagenome (GOLD analysis project Ga0164295, IMG submission 111798) | Oligotrophic lake water microbial communities from Sparkling Lake, Wisconsin, USA - GEODES006 metaG | ecosystem: Environmental > Aquatic > Freshwater > Lake | place: USA: Sparkling Lake... | reverse complement strand
CCCGTGCTGTCCGCCAGGCGCGCGCCCTCGATGGTCAGCGTACTCGGCCACGGACCCCAGGTGACGCGGTCCCAAGTGATCGCGCCGCGAAAAGCCCGACCATTCACCAGCTCGTTCATCAAGCGACGCGCCTGATTGGAGTTGATGGTGAAGTAGACGAGGCAATACAGCATCCCGAGGAACGCCAGCAGCAAGATGATGTCGGCGGAGATGAACTGGTAGAGGCGAGCGGAGACGCGCAGGGCTTGTCGCCCCGCCTCGCGTGTGGCCTCGGCGGTGGCCTCGCCGATCTGCACGATGGCGCTCTGCTGGCGCGGCGGCTCGTGGTCCGGCGGGGGCGGGGTCGACATGGGCCGCCCCTGTTTCGCGCATCCCTGCGCGCGTCGCAAGTCCGCGCGCGCGGCTCAGCCCGCAGGGCGCCCCTGTCGGCGACGCGGCACGAACCCCACCCGGAAGGCGGCCCAGCCCGCGAAGAGCGCGACTTGGTGGTGCAGCGCGAGCCAGCTCGCCTTGGCAACGCACACCCAGACGCCGTTGGCGAAGAACGGCACGAGCAGCAGCAGCGGGCGGCGCAGGCACGTCGAGAGCCCACCGACGAAGGCGTAGATCGCGTTCGAGCTGCCGTAGTCGATCTCCGCGACGAAGTTTGCGTACCCCTCGGGCCAGAGCGTCTGCATCGGGCCGCCCACGAGGAGCCAGGTCACGGGATTGGAGAGCCACAGCCCTGCGGCCAGGCTCGCCACGAACAGCCCGCGGCCCGCCAAGAGCTCGAGCAGGCCCCCAAAGACCGCAAAGGAGAGCAGGTCCCCGACGAGGTGGTAGAGGTGGTTGTGAAAGAGCGGGCCCAAGAACAGCCCGAGCAGGGTAGGGTCGCTCGGTGTGAAGGCGCTCGCTCGAAAGAGCGCGTCGACCGGCGCGAGAGAGACCCGCGCCACATGCAGCGCGAGACAGAGTGCGATGACCCAGCGTGTGACCCGCGTGCGGCGGAGCAGCTCGGCCGTGGTCAGGGGCCACGCCTCGAGGCGCAGGTCGTCACGCAAGTGCCGCGCGAGCGGCCGCCGCACGAAGCGGTCGCTCGCCGCGTGAAGCAGCCCGCCGGGCAGGTGTGCGCGCGCGACCGCCGCCCAGAGGGTCGAATCGAGGGGGCCGGGCGCTGCGAGATACAGCGCGTCCCAGCGAGTCGGCTGCAGACGCCGCTTGAACTCGGCGTTGCCGCGAAAGTCGTAGAGCCCCCGGCCGAAGCGCGCTGCGAAGCGGGCCCACCGACCGGTGGCGCCGCCGAGGGTGTTCAGGTCCACCCCTGCGAGCGCGGCCATTCCCAGTCGGGCTTCGTGCGCGCCGCGCTCGTGCAGCGCCCGCATCGCCTCGAACAGGGCCAACTCGATGACTCCGGGCTTGGCCTCGGGCGTGCGGCAGATGTCTGAGAAGTACCAGGCGTTCGCGGCGGGCGCCGGCACTGCGGAGACGAACGCGACAGGGGCCTCGCCCTGCCAGACCACTGCGTATATCCGTGCCTCGACCCCCTCGAGCGGGGCGGAGCGACTCAGAAAGCTCAGCGGAGGCGAACGCAGCTGGGCACTCCAGCGCGTGTGAACCTGTGCGACGGCGTCGCGTGAGGCGGCGTCCCGAGCGAGCGCTGCGCCGTCGACGACCTCGACGCGCACGCCCTTCTTGAGCAGGCCGCGCACGCGGGGGCGAAGCTGCAGGGGGTCTGCGCCGTCGGCGTAGAGCGCGCGGAGCTCGAAGACCGGCTCCTGACCGACGATCTGGGTGGACCAGCCGTCGGCCGAGAGCGCGGCTGCGAGGCCTTCGGTCACGGGCAGGATCGCCGCTCGATGGCCTGCAGCGCGCGCGGCGTCGGCGAACTCACGCGCGGCGCGCGGGCGGTCCTCGACGGGTGCGAGGGGCTCCGCGCCGCCCAGCCACGCGCCGGAGACCTCGACGTAGCGGACCCAGCCCCCGCTCGGGGCCTCGAACGAGGTGAAGCCGTCGAGCGTCGCGATGAACGCGCTAGAGCGGTCGGCGTAGGCAGCAAACGCATCGGACAAAGGCGAGGTCATCGGCGCGGCAGGATACCCGCGTGAGCCCAACTTGACGCACAATCCGCACGTGGATCGGCGTCAACATGGATGGCTTATCGTCGCGCTCTGGGTGACCGCCTGCGGAGACAGCGACCTGTTTGCTGACTCGCCAGATGCCGCAGCAGGGGGCGACGCTCAACGCGTCGCGGACGGGGCAACGCCCGAGGACGCCGGGCTTGCGGATGACGTCCACCTGCCCGACGCTAAGCCGACGCCCGAGGACGCTGGGCTCGCGGATGACGCCCGCTTGCTCGACGCGGCGACCGCAGGCTCGCCCGTCTACCCCGCTGACCGCGCCCATTCGCCGCTCGGGCCGGTCGCTGCGGCCGCGCTCCGGACGATTGCGGCGCGCGCCCCCACCGCAGCGAGCGATGTATTTGCGAAGGTCGGCGACTCGATCACGGTGAGTCGGTCCTTTCTCGACTGCTTTGATGGCGCGGGGGTGCAGCTCGACGCCTTCGGCAGCCTGGAACCCGCGCGGGGCTTCTTTGCGGGCGGTGACGCGGCAGGGGGGGCGCCGTTCTCGCGCGTGAGCGCGGCGGCGACGGTCGGTTGGAGCGTCGGCGCCGCGCTCCGTGGCTCGCCGAGCCCGCTCGAGCAGGAACTCACGGCGTTGAACCCCGCGATGGCCGTGGTGATGTTCGGCACGAACGACCTGCAGAGCCGGGCGCCCAACGTCTACTTCAGCGGCATGAGGGCGCTCGTCGATGCGCTCGCCGTGCGCGGGGTCGTGCCGTTGATGAGCACGATCCCGCCGCGCGACGACAGCGCGGTCGCGGACGCAGACGTGCCCCTTTACAACGGCATCGTGCGCGCGCTGGCTCAGTCCCGGCGGGTACCGCTGATGGACCTGCACCGCGCGCTCATGGCGCTGCCGGACCACGGCATGGGCCCTGACGACTTGCACCCCAGTGCGGCCGCGGACGGGGCATGCGTGCTCACGCCGAGCGGCCTGCGGAGCGGCTACAACCAGCGGAACCTGCTCACGCTTCAGGCCCTTGACCGTGCGTGGCGTGTCTTGAACGCGGAGCCCGCGCTCGAAGTTGAGGGGCCGACGCGGCGCGGAGAGGGGACGGCCGCTACACCGTTCGAGATCGACACGTTGCCGTTCGCCGAGCTCCGCGACACGCGGGACTCGACCACGCGGGGGGTGGATCGCTACGACGGCTGTCAGTCTCAGGCGGATGAGTCGGGTCCGGAGCACATCTTTCGGCTGACGCTCGACGCGCCGCGCACGGTCCGCGCCGTCGTCGTCGACGGGGATGGTGTGGATGTCGACCTTCACCTGATGGTCGATCCCGGCGACGGCGCGACGTGCCTGCAGCGCAACGACCGCGAGATCGAGGCCGACCTCGGCGAGGGGATGTGGTACCTCGTGGTGGACACGTACGTCGTCGACGGGGGCCCCCCACAGGCCGGCGAGTACGCGCTGGTGGTCTTCGAGCCCTGAGCCAGGGAGGACGCATGTCGCATCGATTCGCGAAGCAAGTCGGCGTATTCGTGCTCATGGGGATCTGCGGAGTCGCGCTCGCTGCTTGCGGCGACGACAGCGGCGCGCGCCGAGTCACCGCGGCCCCTGAGGCCGCTGACATGGGCCGAGCGCTCGCAGACGCGATGCGCCTGGGCGACCCAGACGCGACGCGCGTCGCAGACGCAGCGCCTTTTGTCGACGTGCGCCCGCTCGCTGATGCGGCGGGCGGCGCGATCGGCGACGCCTCAGGCGGCGCGACCGGTGACGCCTCGGGCGGCGCGACCGGAGACGCCTCGGGCGGCGCGACCGGCGGCGCGGCGGGCGGTGAGATCGCCCCGCCCGAGTGCGTCGAGGACGCCGACTGCGACAATGGCGCGTTCTGCGACGGCGTCGAGCGCTGCTTGCGCGGCGTTTGCTTCGCCAGCCCCCGCCTGCCGTGCACAGACAACATCGCCTGCACGGTCAACCTGTGTGACGAGGCGACGGACACCTGCGCCGTCCGCGCCGACAACGCCTTCTGCGTCGAAGGTCAGGTCTGCGACCCCAAGGTGGGCTGTTTTCGCGCGCTCGGCTGCGCCTCAGACGCCGCGTGCGACGATGGCTTGCCCTGCAATGGCGTCGAGGCGTGCGTGGACGGCGCGTGTCGCCCCGGGGAGCCGATTGCCTGCGACGACGGCGTGGCCTGCACGCTCGACGCCTGCGACGACGACACCGGCCGCTGCGGCGCGCTCCCAGACCACGGTGCGTGCCTGCTCGGCGAGCTCTGCAGTCTCGACGCAGGCTGCGCGCCAAGGCCGCCCTGCGTGCGCGACGACGACTGCGATGACGCGTTCTTCTGCAACGGTCAGGAGACCTGTGATGCGCCCACGGGTCTGTGTATCGGCGGCGCGGTGCTCGCCGTCGACGACGGCGTGCCCTGCACACAGGATGTCTGCAGCGAGCAGCTCGGCGTCGTGACCCACACGCCCCGCCCCGCGCGGTGTCAGGACGGTCAGTTCTGCAACGGCGCCGAGCTGTGCCACCCCATCGAGGGGTGTCAGGCGGGGGTGCCCCCGGCGCTGAGCGACGGCGTGGCCTGCACGGACGACGCCTGCGACGAGGCGGCGGACTTCATCCGCCACACGCCTGTGGACGTGGCCTGCGACGACGGCCTGTTCTGCAACGGGCGCGAGACGTGCGACCCCTTCGCTGACTGCCGGCCCGGCGAGCCCCCGCGCGTGAACGACGGCGTGGGCTGCACGGTGGACACCTGCAGCGAGGTCGAGGGCCGCGTGGTGCACGCCCCGGATGACGCGCGCTGCGACGACGGGTTGTTCTGCAACGGCACGGAGGCCTGTGACGCGAGCGCGGGCTGCCAAGCTGGCACCGCCCCGGCCGTCGACGATGGGATCGCCTGCACGGACGACGCCTGCGTCGAGGCGCGGCGTGAGGTTGTGCACACCCCGGTGCACGCGCGCTGTGACGACGGCGCGCTCTGCAACGGCGCGGAGCGCTGCGACCCGTCGCTCGGCTGCCAAGCGGGTGCGGCGCTGCCGGTCGGCGCGGTGTGTGACGCCGACCCGCGCAGCCTGTGCTTTGGGAGTGTGTGCGCACAGTCCTTTTGCGGCGATGGCTTTGTGGATGGCGGGGCAACGCCCCCGGAGACATGTGACGGCGGCGCGGGCTGCACGCCCCAATGCACCCTCGCGGCCGGGGGCGGCGGCGTGCGCGATGGACTCTTCAACTTCGCGCCGCCCGTCGCCTATGTGTGCGAATTCTTGGGTTTTCCGCTCATCGATATCGACTTCCGGGGCGCGACGTTTCAGACCGTGGCGGGGCAGCTGAACGTGGGCGGCTTCGAGACGAACGGTCAGCCCGTGCTGCTCGTGCAGTCACCCCCGCCCGCCGGCGCGATGTTCTCCGTCTCGGGTCGCATCAACGGCGGGTGCACCGAAATCTACACGCTCGCGGGCACCTTCTCAGACGCCGACCATTGGTGCGGAACGTTCACGATTCAGCTCCAGGGCGCGCAGTGCGGCTTCTGCACCGCGCCCGCACCTATCGCTGTGTGCGGCACGCGCGGGTGAGCGGACCTCAAAACCGCCAAGACAGGTCGAGCTCCGGCATGACCTTGAGCTGCGTCGGGACAAAGGTGCCGACGAGGGGCAGGACATAGGCGCCCCGATAGAGGCCGAGCTTCAAGTGAAAGGTGTCCCACGCCCAAGTGAAACCTACCCCAAAGTTGCCGCGTGCCTGGGTCTTGAGGTCGGCGTTCGCCTTCTGGTGCAGCACGATCTGCGTGCGTCGGTCAGGCTGGAGCGTCTCCGTGGCCGCGCCTCCGCCGCGCTGAAACAGCAGGAGCTGCGCCTCGGCGCTGAGGGCGATCAGATCGCTGATCCGATACTCCGTCGCGAGGTCGAGCCGACCCGTTGACACGCCGAGCGAGCCCTTGGCGCTCTCAAACAGGTCCTCGTCGGCGTCGCCGGACTGCGTCGGCGCGAGCTCACCGCTCGACACGGCGACCTCTGTGTAGCCCACGCCGAGCGAGAACCGCAGGTCCGGGCGATACGTATAGGTCGCCAGCACTTCGAAGGGCACGACCTGCAGACGCAGGTCAGACTCGGCGCTCTTGTCGAGGTCCCTCAGCGAGAAGGTCAGGTAGCCGAGCTGCGTCGCCACGGCCCACTTCGAGCGCTCAAAGAAGGTCCAGCGCGCGTGGAGTTCCGGCGCCTTCAGCAGCAGCAGCCCGTAGTAGCTGCCGACCGAGACGTTCTCGTAGACGCCCACGTCAAGGCGCGTGGGGCTGAGGCGAAACTCCCACTGGTCGAGCGTCTCGGCCAGGTAGTCCACATCCGGGTCAGTCGCGTGGCCGGCGCGCGCCTCGGGCGACCCCAGCAGGCAGCCCGTCACGAGCAGGGCGCCCGCCCACGCGTTCATCGCGGCGCGGCTCACCAGCTCACCCGTCGGCCGTCGAGGGTACAGGCGCCGCCCTCCAGACCCGGTCCAACCGAGCACGTCCACGCGCCGTCCGCGTCGGTCAGCCGCAGCCCGCCCCCCGCGAGCAGGTCCTCGATCGCTTCGAACGTGACCTCGACCCTCAGGCTGCCCGTCGAGGTCTCCTGCAGCAGCGCCACGGCACGGTCGAGCACCCCGAACGCGATCCGTGCCTCGACGGCTTGCCCCGTGTCATCGAGCCAAGAGCCGTCGAAGTCGAAGATGAACGGGGCGCCCGTGGCCGCCCCCCAGGGGATGTGCACGTTGAGGGCGCCGTCGATGACCTGCGCGAAGCCCGCGGACGAGGGCATGACGCAGCGCTCGAAGCCGCCCCAAGCTACCGGGTCGAGGCCCGCCTTGTCCGCGAGCGTGTTCAACATGATGCGACCCCACTGCGGATCCACCGCCGCGTCGGGGCCCTCCGGGCCGTAGCAGGCCCAGCGCACCTCTTGCCAGAGCTCAACGCTGCCCGTGAGGGCCTGGGCTCGGCTCGAGACAAGGCCCTCCGACGCCGTGGTCGTCCCGTTCGGCCCGGTGCCCCCGATGTCGTTGACGGCCTCGAAGACGCTCTTCGCCAGCACAAGCGATTTCTTCAGGTCGTCTGCCCGCGCCGCGATGCCCTGCGCTGCCTCAACCGCCGTGGTCGGATTCAGTCGTCCGGTGGGGCGCGTGTAGGCCTCGACCAGCGCGCTCATATCGGGTGGGGTCGGCGGCGCGAAGTCATCGTCGGTGCGGCAGCCGGCGACGAGCGCCGCAGCTGAGCACGCGACCAGCGGGAGGAGCGGGCGAGGTCGGTTCATGCGCCGAGCCTAGCGCGCGGGCGCCCTCAGCGCTTGAACTTTGCGGCGAAGAGGTCGCCGAAGGTCACGCTCTGCTTGACGCCGCCCGACTGCTCGCGCGCCTTGTACTCGCGGTAGTCGGCGGCCTCGCTCTCGCCCTTCAGGGCCTTCTGGCTCAGGCGAATGCGCTTGCGGGTAAAGGCCTTGCCGTCCTTGCTGCCGGTCTCGGTGTCGATGGACAAGACCTGCACCTCGACCTCTTTGCCGATGGGGAACAGGTCGACGAGGTTCGCGCCGCGCTCCGCCTCCATCTCCGAGGTGGGCAGCAGGCCGGTCAGGCGCGCACCGAGTTCGAGGAAGACGCCGAAGCGCTCGACCTTCTGGACGCGGCCCTTGACGACCTGGCCGACCTCGACGGTGGCCGCCGGCGCGCCGCGGCGCTCGAAGACCTCGGGCGTGCAGAGCGAGATGCGGCCCTTGCCCACGTCGATGCTCTCGACGACGACCTCGATGCTCTGGCCCTCCTTGAGGACCTGCGAGGGCGAGTCGATGCGGCGCTCGGTCGTGATCGCGCCGACGTGCAGCAGGCCGTCGGTGCCGGGCGCCAGCGTGATGAACGCGCCGAAGCTCTGCATGCGAGCGACCGTGCCCGTGAGGCGCTGACCCACGCTCAGGCTGGTGGCGAAGGCGTTGCTCTGGGCGACGGCGGCCTCGTCCTGGCGCAGACGGAGCGCGACGCGGCCCTTGTCCGACTCGACGCGCAGCACGATGACCTCGACCGCGTCGCCGACCGCCACGCGCTCGCCCGGCGACTTGACGCGCGGCGTGCCCATCTCGGTGACGTGGATCATGCCCTCGACGCCGCCGAGGTCGACGAAGGCGCCGAACTCGCGCACCTGCGTCACCCGGCCCTGCAGCACATCGCCCACGTTGAAGCGGCCGCCGAGCTCTTCACGCGCCGCCTTGCGGGCCTCGTCGAGCACCGCGCGCCGCGACACGACCATGCCCTTGCCGTCGTCCCACTCCGTGATGCGGAACTCGAACGTCTGGTTGATGATCTCGGCGGGGTTCGTGCCCTGACGCTCGCCGATCTGGCTCGCGGGGCAGAAGGCGCGCACGCCCGAGACGCGGACCTCGAAGCCGCCCTTGTTCTGGCCGATCACCAGACCCTCGACGGGCTTCTGGAATCGGAACGCCTCGCGCAGGGTCTCGCGGGCCTGGCTCGCCTTGGCCTCGTTGACCGAGAGCTTGACGTAGGGCTTCGTCGTCGTCACGACGACGTCGAGCGTGTCGCCGACCTTGACCTGAGGCACGCCCGAGGCGTCGTTGAACTCGCCGAGGTCCGCCACGCCCTCACTCTTGGCGCCGTAGTCGATGAAGACGGCCCGCTCCGCGATCTTGACGACCGTGCCCTTCACGAGGTCGCCCACCTTCGTGGTGCGGCCGGCGTAGCTGGTCTGCATCAACTCGTCCATTGTGGGCTCAAGGGTCGTTGCGTCGCTCATGTGTCACAGAGGGGTCAGGGGGCAGCGGGGCCGAGGGGAAGGGGGCCGGAGAGGGCCAAGAGGCGCGCACTCTAAAGCCGCGCGTCTTGTCGCGCAAGGACGCGCGGCGCGCTGACCGGAGGGTGGCTTCGATCGCCGTGTCGAGCCATGATGCGCCCGCCACAGTCGTTGGAGGTCGCCCGTGTCCGAAAACCGCAAGCGCTCTGCGCTCGACTGGATCGAGTGGGCGGGCAACAAGCTCCCCGAGCCCTCGCTCATCTTCGTCATTCTGACGCTCATCGTCGCGCTCGTCGCGGCGACGGGGGACGCGCTTGACTGGCAGGTCACACCCGTGCAGCCGCGCGTCGTGACCGAGGCCGTCGTCGACGCGACCGGCACGCCTGTGCTCGACGCCGCGGGCCAACCACAGCGCGCACCGGCACGGGGACCGGACGGTCAGGTGCTCACCGAGCTCGTGCCCACGGGTGCGCCCATCGAGCCGCGCAGCTTGCTGACCAGTGAGGGCGTCTATTGGATGCTCTCGTCGATGCTCCGCAACTTCACGGGGTTACCCGCGCTCGGCCTGATCTTCGTCGCCATGTTGGGCATCGGCCTTGCGGAGCGCTTCGGGCTCTTCTCCGCGTTGATGCGCTCTCTCGCGTTCATTACGCCCCGCCGACTCCTCACGCCGGCCATCGTCCTCATTGGGGCCAACAGCAGCGTGGCCAGCGACGCGGGCTACATCATCCTGCCGCCCTTGGCTGCGGCGCTTTACCTCGCTGTCGGCCGCCACCCGGTCGCGGGCCTCGCAGCGGCCTTTGCGGGGGTGGCGGGCGGCTTTGGCAGCGGCTTCTTTCCGACCGGCGGCGACGGCGCGCTCACAGGCTTCGCGCAGGACGCGGCGCGCGTCATCGGGCCAGACTACATCGTCAACTACCTGCACAACGCCTACTTCAAGGCGGGTTCGGTCTTGATCGTCACCCTCGCGGGTTGGCTGGTGACGGACCTGCTCATCGAGCCCAGGCTCCAACGCCAGGGCGCCGCGGCGGGCGACACGCAAGCGGTCGACGACATGGCGCTGTCGGGCGAAGAACGGCGCGGTCTGAAGGCTGCGCTCGCGACGATGGCGCTCGTCCTGGGCGGCTTCGCGGCCCTAGTCTGGGTACCGGAGATGCCCCTGCATGGCGCCGGGCAGCCGACGCTGAATGACGGTCGTGTGGTCCTCCACCACGCAGTCGACGTCCTCCCGCCCGGCAGCGCGGTCAGCGCGCCACCGCACGACATCCTGGCCCGCGACCCGCTGATGATCGTCGAGGCGAGCGCGCGCCCCCGCCTTGCTGAACCCCCCGGTGACCGCTGGTCGCACGTGATCGTCCCGGTCATCTTCTTCGCGTTCTTGTTGCCCGGCGTGGTCTACGGCTTCGTCGTCGGCCGACTCCGCAGTCAGAAGGACTTCGTGGACGCCCTCTACCACGGTGTCCAGAGCATCGTCCCAGTGCTGACCATCGCGTTCTTCATGGCGCAGTTCGTCAACTACTTCGCTTACACCCGCCTCGACCGCATGCTGGCCTACGCGGGCGGCTCTTTATTGGTGCAGGCCGACCTGCCCGTGCCGTTGTTGCTCTCGCTCTTTGTGTTGCTCGTCGTGCTGGGGGACTTCGCCCTGAGCGGCATGCTGAGCAAGTTCGGGGTGATGGCGCCCATCTTCATCCCGATGTTCATGATGGCGGGCATCAGCCCCGAGCTCACCACCGCGGCCTACCGTATCGGTGACAGCGTGGTGAACATCATTACTCCGCTCAACAGCTACCTGCTGATCATCTTGGCCGTGCTGCAGAAGTACAACGCGCGCGCCGGACTCGGGAGCCTGATCAGCTTGATGCTGCCGTATAGTGTCGCCTTCTTCTTCGCTTGGACAGGGCTGCTCTTGGCGTGGTGGTTCGCGGGCTGGCCGCTGGGGCCCGAGGCTCCGCTGACCTATACGCCGCCGCGCTGACCGCCGCTGCGCCCCGATAATCGTTGCACCCTCCGACTTGTGCGCTACGTTAGACGCAACGCACTCGATTGCAGGTCGTGAGGAGTTCGCATGGGCCAGTGGATCAGCCAGATCGCGGAGCTTCAGAACTATCAGGAATACGCCGACCTGCACTGGTCGGGCACGTTCGAGGAGTACCTGGACGTCGTGCGCAACAACCCGCGCGTGACGCGGACGGCCTACCAGCGCGCGTACGACATGATCCTGAAGGCGGGCACCGAGGAGCTCGTCGACAACAAGAAGCGCATTGTCCACTACAACTTCTTCGACGATCCCCAGAACAATGGCCGCGACGCCGTCTTCGGGCTGGAGATCCCGCTGATGCGCCTCGTGAGCGTCTTCAAGTCGGCGGCCATGGGGTACGGCACCGAGAAGCGCGTCATCCTGCTGCACGGTCCGGTGGGCAGCAGCAAGTCGACCATCGCGCGCCTGCTCAAGCGCGGCATCGAGGCTTATAGCCGCACCGCGGACGGCGCGCTCTACACCTTCGAGTGGACCGTCCCGGACGAGCTCAAGCACATCACGGGCGGGGAGTCGGTCTTCGTCAGCCCGATGCACGAGGAGCCGCTGCGCCTCATCCCGCAGGAGTGGCGGGCCGAGGCCTTCAAGCGCCTCGAGCTCAAGCTCGGCAACGAGCCCGTGCGGGTGGACGGCGAGCTCGACCCCGCCAGTCGCCTGATCTTCAAGTACCTGATGGAGCACTACAAGGGCGACTGGTCCCGCGTCGTTCAGCACGTGCGGGTCAAGCGCCTGCTGCTCAGCGAGAAGGACCGCGTCGGCATCGGCACGTTCCAGCCCAAGGACGAGAAGAACCAGGACTCGACCGAGCTCACGGGCGACATCAACTATCGCAAGATCGCGGCGTTCGGCTCCGACTCCGACCCGCGGGCCTTCAACTTCGACGGCGAGTTCAACATCGCCAACCGCGGCATCATCGAGTTCATCGAGGTGCTCAAGCTCGACGTCGCGTTCCTCTACGACCTGCTCGGCGCGTCGCAAGAGCGCAAGATCAAGCCCAAGAAGTTCCCGCAGACGGACATCGACGAGGTCATCATCGGCCACACGAACGAGGCCGAGTACAAGAAGCTCCTGAACAACGAGTTCATGGAGGCGCTGCGAGACCGCACCATCAAGGTTGACATCCCGTACATCACGAAGCTCAAGGACGAGGTCAAGATCTACAAGAAGGACTTCAACGCGCAGAAGGTCCGGGGCAAGCACATCGCGCCGCACACCATCGAGATGGCGGCGATGTGGGCGGTGCTCACGCGCCTCGAGCAGCCGAAGAAGCACGACCTGGCCCTGCTGCAGAAGCTCAAGCTCTACGACGGCAAGTCGCTGCCCGGCTACACGCAGGACAACGTCAAGGAGCTGCGCAAGGAGTCCGAGCGCGAGGGCATGGACGGCATCAGCCCGCGGTACGTGCAGGACAAGATCTCGAATGCCCTCGTCAGCGAGCGGAGCGCGACGAGCATCAACCCGTTCATGGTGCTCAACGAGCTCGAGAGCGGCTTGAAGCAGCACTCGCTCATCACGAACGAGGACATCCGGAAGCGGTACCGCGACATCCTGGCCGTCGTGAAGCAGGAGTACGAAGAGATCGTCAAGAACGAGGTCCAGCGCGCGATCAGCGCGGACGAGGACGCGATCAAGCGGCTGAGCGCCAACTACATCGACAACGTGAAGGCGTACACGCAGAAGGAGCGCGTCAAGAACCCGTACACGGGTCAGGACGAGGATCCGGACGAGCGCCTGATGCGGGCGATCGAGGAGAAGATCGACATCCCCGAGAGCCGCAAGGACGACTTCCGGCGCGAGATCATGAACTACATCGGGGCACTCGCCGTCGAGGGCAAGCAGTTCCAGTACAACACGAACGAGCGCCTGCACCGCGCCCTCGAGCAGAAGCTGTTCGAGGACCAGAAGGACTCGATCAAGCTCACCAGCCTCGTGTCGAACGTCATCGACAAGGAGACGCAGGAGAAGATCGAGGTCGTGAAGCAGCGGATGATCCGCAACTTCGGCTACAACGACGAGTCGGCGAGCGACGTGCTCAACTACGTGGCGTCGATCTTCGCCCGCGGCGATGTGAAGCGCTGAAACGGCCAAGGAGCCGCCCCCATGTCGCGCATCAAGCAAGACCACTCCAGGTTCCGCGAGATCGTCCGCGGGCGCATCCGGCAGAACCTGAAGAAGTACATCTCGCGCGGCGAGCTCATCGGCAAACAGGGCAAAGACCAGGTCAAGATCCCGCTGCCGCAGATCGATCCGCCGCGCTTCAAGTACGACCCGCGCGACGGCGGCGGCGTGGGGCAGGGGGACGGCAAGCCCGGTGACTCGCTCAGCAAGGGTCAGGGCGAGCCCGGCGAGGGCGCGGGCGAGGCGGGCGAGGGCGAGGGCAGCAAGGCGCTCGAGGTGGACGTCACCCTGGCGGAGCTGGCCGAGCTGCTCGGCGAGGAGCTCCAACTGCCGCGCATCGAGCCGCGCGGCGCGAAGCAGGTCGTGACCGAGCGCGACCGCTACACGGGCATTCGGAGCGTCGGCCCGGACAGCCTGCGGCACTTCAAGCGCACGTACAAAGAGGCGCTCAAGCGCACGATCTCGACGGGCGCGTTCAGCCCGGACAACCCCGTGGTCGTGCCGGTGCGGCATGACATGCGCTACCGCACGTGGAACACCGTCTCGAGCCCGCAGAGCAACGCGGTGGTGGTCTACATGATGGACGTCTCCGGCTCGATGGGCGACGAGCAGAAGGAGATCGTGCGGATCGAGTCCTTCTGGATCGATACGTGGCTGCGCAGCCAGTACAAGGGCATCGAGACCCGCTACATCGTGCACGACGCGACGGCGCGTGAGGTCGACGAGCACACGTTCTTCCACACCCGAGAGTCGGGCGGGACGATGATCTCGAGCGCGTACAGCCTGTGCGCCGAGATCATTGAGCGGCACTACCCGAAGGCGGACTGGAACATCTACCCGTTCCACTTCAGCGACGGCGACAACTGGTCGGTCGATGACACCGCGACCTGCATGCGGATCCTCAAGGACCAGATCGTGCCGGTCGCCAACCAGTTTAGCTACGGCCAGGTCGAGAGCCCGTACGGCAGCGGGCAGTTCATCAAGGACCTGCGCGAGCACTTCAAGGTCGGCGCGACCGACTGCAACGTGGTGCTCAGCGAGATCAAGGACAAGGAACAGATCGTGCGGTCCATCAAGGACTTCCTGGGGGCGGGGCGATGATCGAGTACCTGCACGTCCGGCCCCTGCCGCCCGAGCTGTGGGCGTGGAAGGAGCGCATCGAGGGCCTCGCGCGGCGCGAGGGGCTCGACTTCTTCGAGACCGTCTTCGAGGTCATCGGCTACGACAAGATGAACGAGATCGCGGCGTATGGCGGGTTCCCGACCCGCTACCCGCACTGGCGCTTCGGCATGGAGTACGAGCAGCTCGCCAAGAGCTTCGCCTACGGCCTGAGCAAGATCTACGAGCTCGTCATCAACACCGACCCCTGTTACGCCTACCTGCTCGAGGGCAACGAGATCGTCGACCAGAAGATGGTCATGGCCCACGTGTACGGGCACTGCGACTTCTTCAAGAACAACTACTACTTCAGCCAGACCAACCGGAAGATGGTCGACGCGATGGCGAACCACGCCACGCGGGTGCGCAATTACATGGACGCGCACGGCACGACGCAGGTCGAGGAGTTCATCGACGTCTGCCTGTCGCTCGAGAACCTGATCGACCGCTACCGGCCGTACATCCGGCGCACGCCGGTCGAGGAGCGCGGGCGGCGTCGAAAAGAGGACCTGCCGGACGAGCTCATGGGCGAGGTCGCGGTGCCGCGCTTCCGCGCCAAGGAGTACATGGACGAGTTCGTCAACCCGGACGACTACGTCGAGCAGCAGAAGAAGAAGAAGGCCGAGGAGGAGGCGAAGCAGCAGCGCTTCCCCCGGCACCCCGAGCGGGACGTGCTGCTCTTCCTGATGGAGCACGCGCCGCTGCAGAAGTGGCAGCGCAACGTCGTCGGCATCATCCGCGACGAGGCGTACTACTTCGCGCCGCAGGGCATGACCAAGATCATGAACGAGGGCTGGGCGAGCTACTGGCACAGCACGTTGATGACCCGCTACATCTTGCCGGCGGGCGACGGCAACGAGTTCATCGACTACGCCGACCGGCACGCGGGCACGATGGCCATGTCGAAGGGCCGCCTGAACCCCTACAAGATCGGGCTCGAGCTGTTCCGCCACATCGAAGACCGCTGGAACAAGGGGCAGTTCGGCAAGGCGTGGGATGACTGCGACGACATGGCCGAGCGGGCGCAGTGGGACAAGAAGCTGGGCCTCGGGCGCGACAAGATTTTCGAGGTCCGCAAGCTCTACAACGACGTCACGTTCCTCGACGAGTTCCTGACGCCCGAGTTCTGCGCCGAGCAGAAGCTCTTCACGTTCAGCCACAACCGCAAGGCGGACGAGTGGCAGATCGCCAGCCGCGAGTTCAAGGCCATCAAGCAGAAGCTGCTCTTCCAGCTCACGAACCAAGGCCAGCCGGTGATCGAGGTCGTCGACGGCAACTTCGAGAACAAGAACGAGCTCCTGCTGCGGCATCTGCACGAGGGCGTCGATCTGCACGATGAGTATGCGCGCGAGACGCTCACGAACCTGCACCGCATCTGGAAGCGCCCCGTGCACGTCGCCACGACGCGCAAGGGCAAGGGCGTGCTCGTGTCCTTCGATGGGCAGAAGCACGGCGAGCGGGCGTTCGATGTTCTGGTCTGAGGTGGGGTGAGCGGCGTGGGGGACTTCAACTGGCGGTGGCATCGGTTTCTGGTCAAGTGTGGCTTGGCCACCACGCCGCGCACGAACGAGCTGATGTACCAGACGCTCTTTGCCTGGTGCTGTGAGCGCAACGGCCTCGAGAAGCGGTTTCACCCGCTGCGGTCGGCCGCCAACCACTCGCTGCTCTACCTGCTCGGGCGCATCCTCGAGGAGAACCCCGTGAAGCGGATCGTCGAGCTGGGGGCGGGGCAGACCACGCTGCTGCTCGACGGCCTGGCCCCCAAGACCGGCGCGCAGGTCCTGACGCTCGAGAGCGACGCGTTCTGGGGCAGCGAGATCCAGGCCAAGGTCAAGCACGAGGTCCGCACGTCGCCGCTCCTGGAGCGCGAGGTCCGCGGCCATCGCGCGCTCGGCTTCGACCTGTCGAGCCTGACGCCGCAGGACAAGTTCGACTTGGTCGTCGTGGACGGCCCGCTCGGGCGGGACACGCAGAGCCGCTGGGGGTGCCTGGCGCTGCTCGAGCGCCACCTGGCCGACGAGTTCATCGTGGTCTTCGATGACGCCGAGCGGCCGGGCGAGCTCGAGACGGTCGCCGAGGCGCGCAAGCTGCTGCGTGAGCGCGTCGGCACGCTCCACGAGGTGCAGGTGGTCGCGCTCAAGCGTCAGGTGGCCTTCGCGTCGAGCGCCTACCAGCGGGTGGCGTGGTACTGACGACGTTCGAGCCGCTGTCGTTCGACGCACCGCTCCCCGCCGCGCTCCGCAGCCCGCTGCTCGGTGGGGCGCCGCACCCGCTGGCCGCCCAAGCGGCCGCGCAGCTCTGCGCCGACCTGACGAGGCTCGACCCCCACCCGGGCGAGGGCAAGATGTGGGGCGTGCTCGTCGCGCAGGCCGAGGACGGCAGCGTCGGCGTGCTGCGCGCGTTCTCGGGCACGCTGCGGGGCGCGTGGCACGGGCTGGGCTGCGCGCCGCCGGTCTTTGACGCGGTGGCGCGGGCCGCGGTCGAGACGGCCGGAGAGGCCGAGGTCTCTGCCCAGGTGCGGGCGCGCGCGCAGTGGGCGACGTCGCCGCGCGCGCAGGCCGTTCAGCGCGCGCTCCAGGCGATGGCCGCGGCACAGGCCGAGGCCCGCGACGCGCTCGCCGCCGAGCACGCGCGCGCCCGTGAAAGACGCGCGGCGCTTCGGGCCACGGCGACCTCGGCCGAGGTGCGGGCCACGCTCGACGCAGAGAGCCAGCGTCACAAGGCCGACCGCGCGCGCTTGCTGCGCCAACAGGCGGCGGAGCGCGCGGCGCTCGAGGTGGAGCACCACGCATGGCGCGCGACGCTCGAGGCGATGGATACACGCCGGCAGTTCGCATGTGCGGCGCTGATGGACGCCCTCTTCGAGACCTATGTCCTGAGGAACGCCGCGGGCGAGCAGGTCGCGCTCCCGCGTCTGTTCGCGCCGAGCACGCCGCCCTCGGGCGCGGGGGACTGCGCCGCCCCTAAGCTGCTGGCCGAGGCCCTGCGGCGGGGCCTGCGCCCGCTCGCGCTGACCGAGCTCTGGTGGGGCCCGCCGCCCGCGGGGGGCGGGCGGACACACGCGCATCACTACCCGGCGTGCGCCGCCAAGTGCGGACCCATCCT
>Ga0164295_10001933_pt1 | contig 17229 bp, 8 predicted proteins | sample GEODES006metaG_FD_111798 | JGI IMG/M metagenome (GOLD analysis project Ga0164295, IMG submission 111798) | Oligotrophic lake water microbial communities from Sparkling Lake, Wisconsin, USA - GEODES006 metaG | ecosystem: Environmental > Aquatic > Freshwater > Lake | place: USA: Sparkling Lake... | reverse complement strand
CTTCGTCGACCTCGTCGACCTCGTCGACCACGACAACTTCAACAACTTCCACGACCTTGACGAGCTCGGCGACTTCGCCGTTCAGCATCCGGGCCGGGCAGTTGACTGCCGGCTCCATCGCGCTGCCGTCAGCCCCGGTGAGCCTGGAAATCCTGAACACGGGCACCATCAGCGGCGCCGTTGCGTCCGTCTCGCTTGGCAAGAGCGGGCCAGGCGTGCTCCGGCTTGACGGCGCCAGCAACACACTCGGCGAGCTTGTGATCAAGGACGGGGTGCTGGTGACGGGCAATATCGCCAACATCGCCAAAACGCCGATCATCATCAGTGGCGGCACGCTGCGGGCCGAATCGGCTGTGGCCGCGACGCTGTCCAACCCCATCACGGTGAGGTCGTCTGGCGAAATCGAGCTTCAGGGAGCCGCCGATTGGACCGTGATATCGGCAATCGACGCTGCCAAATCCGCCGTCGGCGACACCGAACTGACAATAACTGCCCAGGCGGGCCTCACACTCAACGGCGTGATCGGCAGCACCGGGAAGCTGACAAGCTTCCTCAGCAAGTCCGCTGGCCGCCTGAGGCTGGGCCCTGACGCGCAGATCAAGACGACCGGATTGATCGGCCTGGCCGGGAAGGCCGGCTTCATCAACGACGCGACCGCCTCGCTGCCGCTTGATCCTGGCGAATCCAACTGGCTGGTGTGGAGCGGCAACGCCAACCCCTTCTCGGCAACGACGGGCGACAAGCCGGGAGCGCTGGCTTACCAGTTCCGCCATTACAACATCAGCGAAGCGCAGGTCGAAGGCGGGGCACCACCGCCCGAAATCCTGCCCGACGCAAACGGCTTCCTGTATGCGATTGCGCCAGTGCTGTCCCTGACAAGCAGCGCGCCTGTCACCAAGGTTTACGACGGCACCGACGCCGGCAGCCTGCCCGTTGACCAGGTTGGGCTTACCGGCGCAATCAACGGCGATCTTGCCACCATTTCCATTTCGTCGGGCGGCGTGCGCTTCGATCGGTCCGACGTTCTTGCAACCAAGTTATTGATCCCCGAATTTTCCATTACCGTGCGCGACAGCGCCGGCCGGTCGGTGCTGGGCTATAGCGTGCCGCAATTGGTCGGCGGCGGCTTGCCCGGTACAATTACGCCGCGTCCGCTTGCTGTCGGCCTGATCGGCGTGGTCGAACGCGTTTATGACGGCAGCAGCAGCGCGCTTCTGACCGCCGGCAATCTCAGCATCACTGGCCTCGTCAGCGGCGAGCGCATCACCGTCACCAAGACGGCGGCCACGCTGGCATCGGCAAATGTTGGCAGCAACATAACGACCGTGCTGACCCTGGGCGCAGCGGACTTTGCCGCCGCGCAGGGCACGCTCCTTTCGAACTATGTGTTGCCGACCAGTGCCACCGGCAAGATCGGCAACGTCACGCCGCGTGCGCTCACTGTCGCTCTGATCGGTTCGGTGCAGCGGTCCTATGACGGCACCACCACGGCTGCGCTGTCGGCCAGCAACTTTGGATTTTCCGGCCTGGCAACTGGCGAGAGCATCAGCGTCACCCAGGCCCAGGGCAGGTTCGCCAGCGCCAATACCGGCAACGGCCTTCTGGTATCCGCCACGCTGGGCGGCAGCAACTTTGCCGCCGGCACCGGCACCTTGCTTTCCAACTACAGCCTGCCGCAATCGGTTTCGGCGGCGATCGGTTCAATCACACCGCTCACCCTTCTCTATGTCGCCGAAACCGCAACGCGGACGGTTGGACAGGTCGATCCATTGTTCAAGGGCAGCATCACCGGGTTCATCGCCGGCGAAACAGTGGCAAGCGCGACCACCGGCACGCTGGTGTTCGGAACCACCGCCACCGACAAGAGCCCCGCCGGCCCCTATCCGATCAATGGCAGCGGGCTGACCGCCACCAATTATGTCTTTGCGCAGGCGCCCACGAATGACTCGGCGCTCACCATCACGTCCAATGTTGTCAGCACCATCACCGCCGCCATCAGCTCGGTGAACAGCAGCGTGACCACCACGGTGGCCGCCATACCCTCGCTCGCAACAGCAACAGCAACAGTAACAGCACCGGCAACAGTAACAGCAACAGCTCCGGCAACAACAACAGCTCCGGCACAAGCACCGGCGCAAGCAACAGCTCCGGCACAAGCACCGGCAACAGCACCAAGCGAGCCGGCCGCCGCTCTTCCGGCATCCGGGCGTGCCCCTGCGCCTGCGCCTGCGCCTGCGCAGGTGGCGGCGTCGTCGCCGCCGGAACTGCCGCCTCTCGACGCTGCGCCAGCGCCTGCCCTTGCGCCGGTGGCAGAGGCGGCACGGCCGGGCTTGGTTGCGATCGTCGCGCCGCCGGTGGAGCCGAGCCCGCCCTCGCCGGTGCCGGCAGAGCCTTATCCAGTGCCGCCAGACGCGGAAGATGCTGGTGATCCGGTGTTGCAGTTGGCCGAGCAGGGCCCGGCCAGCCGCACCGACACCACCGCGCCGCGGGCGGTGCAGATCGCGCCGAATATCATGCTTGAAACCGGAAGCTTGATACCGCCTCTGGCGGTCGATGCGCTGTCCTATTCGGTGTTCGTTACGGTCGGCTATTGAGCGCGCAACAGCGTGAAGGGATCAGGCTGTGAACGACCTGCAGCAATCGCTTCACCCGGCGGCGTAAAGCCGGTGTTCGGGACCGGCTGATGGAATGGCAACGGGGTTGGGCGCACGCCCCAACCCCGTTGACCGGCGATCTCGGCGGGCGTGCGTCCGCCCAGTTTCGCGTGCGGCCTGATCATGTTGTAATCGTGCTACCCGGCAGCCAGGATCGACCTCGCGTGGGCCAGCGAGGTGAACAGCGTCTCGTTGAGGCATTCGTCGCGCAGTCGGCCGTTGAAGCTCTCCACGAAGGCGTTCTGCGTCGGCTTGCCCGGCACGACGCAATGCCGTTCGACCTGGCGTTCCTGTGACCAGCGCAGGATCGAGGTGGAGGTCAGTTCGGTGCCATTACCACAGATCAGCGTCAGCGGCTTGCCGCGTGCCGCCACCAGCCTTCCCATCGAAGCCATGCATGGATGCATCGATAACCGTATCCAATACGGACCTCGGCTATTCTGATGGCCCAAGGCCGTCGTAGTGCTGCATCCAGCCGTGATGGATGGTCTCGGATTTGCCCACCTTGCGGCACAGCTCGGCAACGGACGTGTCCATCTCCGCTTGATGAAGGGCGAACGCGATCTGCTCGCCTGTGAACTGCGACGTCTTCATCTGCAGAATCCTTCGCTCAAGGCAGCTTCGCTTTTGCCAGTGTCCGTTCATCTGAAATGAATCTAATTCACGGGATAGGATCAAGAACAGCAATGGCAGAAATTTCCGATGGCCGGGTTGAGTTAAATTTTTCAAAGTGCAGTATATCGCCTACACTGCAGTTCAAAATATTGCACAACTTTGCTAAAATCAGCAAATCAACTCGGTCCATCTGATCATTATACATTCGCGTCAGCGTTGTTCTGTTGACGCCAGATCGCCTGGAAAGCTCAGATATCTTCATCTTTCGCTCAGCCAGGCGAATAGCCAGCATGGATTTAACTATCATTCACAATCGTCCCCGATATTAACGAATGACCCTTCGAATTTTTAACCGCGATGCTGTTTCCAGTCAATGCATTAGAAAAATAGACGATCTTAAAAATAAAATTTGTCGGAAATATACAGGCTAAAAACGGCAATTACCGACGCTAAAATGCCATTTACAAGCATCATAATGTAAATATGTAGTTACAATTACGATGCATACGGACGCCAATGGGGGGGTCTTGTGCGGTCTTAATCAATTTCATACTGAAAAGATGTCTATTAGAGACTGTGTCTTCAATAATGATCAAAATGATCATGAAAAGACACAAAATGTAGATTTACGGCTCTAGCACGCGAGGAATCACTATGTCGGGGGTTTTCATGATGTCATCTGAGATGTCGAATGTGGGGACGCGCCGGAAGCGGCTGCTCAAGGCGTCGGTTGCCTTACCTTTTGCGGTGCTGGCCTTGTCTCCGGCTGCAGCGGTCCAGCTGATCACGGTGAACAGCCCGATCGACGTTGGTGCGTTGAACACGCTGGTGATCAATGCCGCGAACACGCCGGATCCGGACATCACCGTTGTGACCAAGGCCGATGGAGCGGTCACCGGTTCCGGCTCGGTCAGCCTGGGGTCTCAGGGTGCCGGTCGCGGCGATGGCGCGCTCATCCTCCAGAACGCCGGCAAGATCGGCAGCCTGACGACGGACGGCGCCATTGCAGACTTCGTTGGCGTCTCTGTGTTCAACGCAAAAAGCTTTGACGGCCAGAACAGCGGGCTGATCACCGGCACCGTTACGGTGAGTTCGATCTCGGGCCCTTCCGCCTTCTCCAATACGGGGACCGTGGTCGGTGGCGTGTTCTTCGATGGCACTGGCCCGATCACGCTCACCTCCACTGGCAGCGTTGGTTCTTCCGGCGTCGATGGCTTTGTCTTCGGCAGTTTTGAATCGAAGACAACCGATGGCGTCACGACGAGCGTCAATTCGCGCAATGCGGCTTCGGTTTCGGTCGCGAATGTCGGCACAAAGGCATCGCGCGGTTTCGTCTCCAGCGTCGGTGGCAAGGCCTCTGTCGAGGTGACCGGGATCGCTGGCGGTGTTTCCACGAATGCAACCGGCACCACCACCACGGTTGACGGCAAGACCAGCGCGCCCGCGGCGGGCAAGACGGCGACCACCTTCAATCGCACGGTTGCGCGGACCGGCGGTGACGCGACGGCGACAATTGGCGAGCAAGCCGATATCAGCAGCCTTTCCGTGTTCGGCGCCAACGTTGCGTCGGCCAAGGTCGCCGGCAAGGTAGCAAGCAATGTTTCCGTCACTGCGGGGACCACCTTCAGCACCACCTCCATCGTCAACACCGAAACCCGCAACGCCGACAACGGCCTGACCGGTCAAACCTTCAGTTCAATCTCCGCGCCGCTCGCGAATGATGCAGCGGCGAATCTGACACTGGCGGCCACCGCGTCGGCCGGGTTGGTATCTGTCAACACATCGCGCAATGCGACGGTTGCAATCGACGGAAAGGTCGCCGGCAACGTTTCGTTGATCAGCACAACCGCTGGCAGCAGCAACGGTTCGGCTTTCACATTCGATGGCAAGGGCAACCAACTGTCGGGCAAGTTTGAATCGGCTGATCTGGCCAATACGGGTACGCTGTCCTTGACGGTCGGTGCGGCCGGCCAGGCCGGATCGGTATCGATCAACGGTGGGGGCAGCGCGGTTTCGCTTTCGGTGGCCGGCAAGGTGGCCAGTGGCACGGTGCCCGGCAGCGTGGATGTTTCGACAAACCGCGTTTTGTTCAGTTCGACCGACGAACAGACGTTTGATCCGACCACTTTCAATACGACAGCCACCTCGTTCAACAGCAAGCAAGTGTTTCAGGCTGGCAAGTTGACTGTGTCTGTGGCGCAGACGGGTTCGACGGGCGACGTCAACGCCAATGCCGGCGCCGACGGCGCGACAGCCTCGATCGCGGGGACGACGGGCGGCTTGTTCATCACGGCCAACACCACGCTGAATGACAACAGCTCGGCCAACAGCTTTGATGCAAAAACCGGCAACCAGCTTTCTTCGCAGTCAACCTCGCTGGCACGCAATGCTGGCGGTCCGATTCTGGTTGATGTGGCAGGCAAGGCCGGCACCGTGTCGCTGAACAGCGGGGCTGGCAATGTCGGCATTGGCGTTGTGGGCACCACCGGTATCGTGCAGGTTTTTGCCAATGGCACGCGCACAGCCAGCGATACAAGATCGACCAACATGTTTGATGCCAAGGGTGTCCAGACCGGGAACACCGCGCAATCCAGCACCACACGCTTGGCAACCGGTGGCACGGCCGTGGCAACTGTGGCCACGGGCGGCCGGATCGAGTCGCTGTTTGCCAGCTCGGATGGCGATGCCAGCCTTGCCAACAGCGGGACCGTTGCCGGCAACACGTCGCTGCTCTCCGGCCGGGTGATAACCGGCGCGCAAACGAACAGCAATTCGTCCGCAACTGTTGCGGGTGACAAGCAGTCCGTGACCACCGACACGTTTGCGGGCAGCTCCCAGCAGATTGCGATCGGCGGCACCGCCACGCTGATCAACAACGCTGCGGGCCTGATCGGCGATCCCACGACCAGTGTATCCCTGAACGGCATCAAGGGCGTGAGCATCACCAACGACGGTGCGATCCGTGGCGGCCTGACTGCCAGCTCGGCTGCTGGCCTCATCAGCAACAGCTTTGCCAACAACACCGTGCGAACGACCGTCTTTGCGGTTGATACCACACCGGCTGTTACCACCACGGTGGACAGCCAAACCAGCACGACCGCCACGACGCGGGTTGGCGGCAATATCGACGCCCGCATCAGCGGCGCCATTGGTACCACCAACTTCAATCCGGCAACCACGGGCAATGTCTCGCTTACGGGCCAGGGCAATGTGACCGCGTCGGTCGTGAGCGGCGGTGCCGTGTTCGGCAGCGTCACGCTCACGGCGGGCAACCAGTCTTCGAACACCACCAGCAACGGCTTCAACAGCACGCGGATGCTCGGTACCGACGGCAAGGGCAGCTTCGGCTTCACCCAGACGCAGGACAACACCAGTGTTCGCGAAGGCACGTCACTGGCATCGGCGACCATTGCCGGCCGCGTCGGCGTCAGCAATGCGGGTGGCGGCGCCTCCGTGTTTCTGAACGGCAACAATGCCAGCCTGGCGGTGGATGGCGGCATCATCGATGGTTCGGCATTTGTGACGGCAAATGGTCGCTTTGCGACCGAAAGCAAGTTCACACGCGGCCTGGCACAGACCACCGAAGCCTTTGTCGATACCACGACGACCTTGACCGAAACCAACGCCGGCAAGAACGTGCTCAGCGGCGGAACGGCCACCTTGGCCGTATCGGCTGGTTCGGTCGGTGGCTCCTCGGTAACCGGCGTTGTACTGGCAACGGCCAACATCGCCGCGGCAGCCAAGCTCGCCGGCAGCCTGTCTGTCTCGACAAGTGGCAGCAGCTCCGAGTTCCAGAACGAGTCGAAGTACAGCCGCAGCGCCGGTGTGGTCACTGCGTCAAACAGTGTGCGCAACGTTTCGTCCAATGTGGCCGGCAATTCCACCGCCACTGTGGCCGGCACGGTCGGCAGTTCGCTCAACGTTACGTCTGCGGCTGGAAACGCGAGCGCCGCGTTGACCGGGTCGGCTGCTGGCGGGGTATTTGTCACGGCCTCCGGCAACAACAACGATTCGACGACCGTTGACACCTATGCCGGCAAGCTGGGCGCCAGTTCCTCGCAAACCTTCCCTGGTCTTGGCGTGCCAGTGGTTGGCAACACTCTGGCTGTGGGCGCCAAAGCCGTGCGAACGGTGACGACGATCAGCACGGCAACAGGCGGCACTGCCACCTTGTCAATCGAAACCCCGGCTGCGCTGCAGGCGACGGGAACGATTGCAACCAGCACGGCCGGTGTCGCTGGTCTTGGCGGTTCGACGGCGACCATCGCTGCCGGCAGCCGGGTTGGTTCAATCAGTGTTGGCCTGATCGGCGCAAATTCGAAGACGACCAGCGTTGACACGTCGACGGGCACCACCTTGGGCACCCAGCGCAATGTCACGTCCACCACGGTCAACACGGCCGTTGGCGGCGCCTCGTCGCTGGCCAACGCGGGCAAGATCGACGGTGCCGCCAGTGTCAGCTCGCTGACGACGGCAAGCCTGACCAACAGCGGTCGTGCCGGCGGTGGTCTTTTCGCAAACGCTGTCGGGTTCGATACCAGCAGCACGGTGGTCAGTACCCGCTTCGACAACGCGGCACTGCAGGTTGAAACCAGCACAACCGTCCGCACGCCGCGCCTGGGGACCGCAACCATCACCAACGCTGCGGGCGGCGTTGTCGGCGGCATCGGCGTGGCCGGTGCGACGGGTACCGTGACCAACGCCGGCTTCATCACCGGCACGACAACGCTGGGCCAGAGCCTGGATCTGGGCACCCGGGTAACCGAACGGACCGACAACTCCAATGCGTTCACCTACACGGCGCCAGACAAGCGGGCCGGTCAGACCTACACGTTCGATCAGAACGGCATCGCGCGCGCCATCAACGTGACGGGGGCGACCAACGTGGTCACCAATCCGTTCACGGGCTTGGAGCAGACGGTGCAGACGAGCAACATCGTCGCGACGGTCAACCTCAACAGCGGCTCGGTCACGTTGGGCAACATCACTGCGCAAACCAGCCTGACGGGCGAGCGTTTGACCGATACGACGGTCAATCTGCGCGGCTCTGGCTGGTTGGGTGCTGATGCCGTCACCCAGACTGGCGTGGCACCAACCCGTACACCGTCGCTGACCTTGTCGAGAGAGGCCGTCACGGAATTCGGGGCCAATCCGGTGACCGCGGTCCGTGTCGCGGGGGTCAATCTGTTGCGCAAGCAGGATGCCGGCACCTTCGTGATCAACGGTGCAAATTTTGTTGCGGCAACCTCCACAGTGCCAGCCGCATGGACGCTTGATGTTGGTACGTTTGCCATCGACGGCGGTGAAGTGCAGCTGGCTCGCCAGCCCGAAACGCCAGCGAGCACCTTCGGCATTCGCGGTAACGTCAATAACGCAGCCACGCTTGTCCTGGGCCGGCGGGCTCCGGTTGCCACGCAGGCGGTGGGTGACAGCTTCGTTTCGGTCGGTCCGGAGCGGATCATCGGTCTGACGGTGAACCAAACCGGCAACTTCACGCAAACGGCCGCCGGTACGTTGGTTGTCGGAGCGACGGGCGCCCTCACGCGCTTCACGCCGGCAAGTGTGGGCGCCAGTGGTGCCTCCTCCGAACTGCTCGGTCCGCTGACCGGCGGGGTGTCCATCCCGTACTTCACCAACGCGGCAAGTACGTTGGCAGCAACGGGTTCAACGCCTTCACGCATCGATGTCACCGGTGATCTTTCGCTGGCCGGTACGATACGGGTTGTGGTGTCACGAGACAGCATCTTCCGCGATGGAGATGGCACGACGCTGGCGACCTACACTGGCGCTGGCAACGTAACGGCCACGGTTTCGTCGAGCATCGCTTCGCCGTTCGTGACCTTCCGGGTCGTGAACGACGCAGCGACCCGCACGGTCCGCCTGGTTTCCGGACGCACTGCTTATTCGACGGTTGCAGTGGGAACCAATGCCCAGGCGGCGGCAACGGCATTGAACAGTGCAATCCCGGCGATCACCACGGCAATCCTTTCGGATGCCGCCGGTGGAGCGGCGTTCCCGACCGTTCGTGCGCTGGCCAATGCCCAGGATGTTGCCAACGTGGTGAACGCGCTGGATTGGCGCCTGACGTCGGCACAGGCGGCGCAAGTGTTCAGCGAGCTGTCCTCGGGTGATATCTACGCCTCCATCTCGGCGGTCGATCAGAACCTGGTCCTGAACCAGGCACCGACCATCGCGATCACGTCGCTGCTCGCAGGGGAAGCACTCACTTCGCGATTGTGGGCCACCCCGGTGGGCGATTTCAGCCGCTTCAACGGTGATGACACCGCTGGTGCGTCTGGCATCCGGTCCACGGCTTATGGTCTGGCGTTTGGTGGTGACATTGCGTTCGCTACCGATGGCGTGATCGGGATCGGAGCGTCCTATGGCGAGCACGATGTCACGGCCCGCATCTCGCCTGAAACGGCGCGCATCCGGACCTGGACCGTGGGTGCTCATGTGGTGAAGGGCTTTGGCCAGTTTTACGTGCAGGGCAACGTTGCTTACGGTTTCAGCCGTTTCTCGGTTGAACGTGAGCTGTCTCTTCTGTCGCGTAGCCTGGGCAGCGAGTTCCGGGGCACTCAGCTGGATGCTGGCCTCGAAGCGGGTTACCGCTTCACGGTTGGCAACAACTGGACCATCACACCGTTCGCGAAGGCTGCGATCCGCAACTGGGAGACCAATGAAGCTGTCGAGCCGGATGGTTCGATCGGCGGGGGCTTTGCGCTCCGCGTCGACGAAGCCTCCAAGTCGATCTTCCGGCCGACCTTGGGTGCACGCATCAATGGCCAGTTCGGTTCCGCCGGTGGGTTGTTGGTGCGGCCGTTGCTGAACCTCAGCTACACGTATCAAGGCGATATCGGCGCCATCCGTACGATGCGGTTTGCTGGCGGCGGTGACGCCTTCACAGTGCGCGGCTTCAGCCCCGACGGGTTCGGCACGATCGAGACCGGTGTGGATACTGTCGTCAACAGCAAGTTGAACATGTTTGTTCGCGGTGGCTACAGCTTTGGCGGTGGGAACAATGCGGCATCGATCCGCGCTGGGCTCGGCTTCAACTTCTAACCAGGTTGACGAAGAATAGGGCGCGCTGCCAAAAGGTGGCGCGCCCTTTTTTGTTCGGAGCGAAGTGAATGCAAAATGGTTACATTACAGACATAACCTATCTGTCTGGCTATTTTCCTGAATTGTCTGTGCCGCGGCTGCTGCTCTGTCTGCTTGCGGGTGGCCAAAGCCATGGGGTTGGTTCGGCCCCATCCTATCTTGAATTGGGCTATGGTCAGGGTTTGTCCCTTGCGGTCCATGCAGCGGTGATGCCCGGTCGATATGCAGGCACCGATTTCAATGCGTCCCATGCGGCAAATGCCCAGTTGTTGGTCGAGCCCTTGTCGCAGCTGGTGGCAATCTATGACGACAGCTTTGAGTGTCTTGCCGCGCGGCCAGAGCTTGAAACATTTGATATCATTGTATTGCATGGCATCTGGTCTTGGGTGTCGACGGAAAGCCGTTCGGCTATCCTGGACATTGCTTCACGCCGGCTGCGTCCGGGCGGCATCCTGTACGTCAGCTACAATTCCATTCCTGGCTGGTCACCCGGGTTGCCTTTGCGGCATCTGATGAACGAATTTTCCCAGCGTGAAGCCACTGGCCCGTTGCTGGCACGCGTTGATCAGTCCATTGACTTTGCCGGACGGGTCGCTGCCGCTGGAGCGCGATATTTCTCTGTGAACCCGCAGATGGAAGAACGTCTGACACACATCCGCAACAACGATCGGCAGTATCTCGCGCATGAGTTTTTCAATCAGCACTGGTTGCCCATGGCATTCAGTGAGGTGGCTGGCGCGATGTCGAACGCAAAGCTCGGCTATGGTGCTTCGGCCAGCCTGATCGAGAATCTGGAAACGATCTATCTCCCCAAGGACGCTCAGACGTTGCTCGGCAGCATTTCGAACCCGATCCTGCGTGAAACGACCAGAGACTATGTGATCAACCAGCAGTTTCGGCGCGATATCTATGTGAAAGGCGGACGCCCGCTTTCGCCGTCAGAGCTCCGATTTGCCCAGAAGACATTTCCGTTTGCCGTGCTCGCATCAAGCGATATCGCACCGAAGACCGTGATGACACCGTTGGGTGAGGCGAGCTTGCGGAGAGAAATTTACGAGCCTTTGATGAAGGTCCTGGTTGCTGCGGACTGTTCACGCGTGTCACTGCAGCAGATCGAGGCAGATCCGGCTCTGTCGAACTTATCGGCAGAGCAGCTATGGGAAGCGTTGCTCGTTCTGGTCGCGGCCGGGTCGATTGCGCCCTGTCCAATGAAACCCCCTGGCATCGAAGAGCTGGAAAATGCGCGCGCTTTCAACCGCATGCTGGTGGCTCGAGCGGTCCATGCCGATGAATCAGGCGCTTTGGCGGCACCGGTTATTGGTGCAGGCTTGCCGGTAAGCCGTTTTGATATGCTGTTTCTGCATGCTCATATTTGTGGCATGGAATCAGCATCTGCTTTCATCAACGACCTGCTCGTAGCCGACGGTCGGCGGTTGCTGGTCGATGGCAAGCCATTGTCTGACGATTCGGCCCAACTTGCCTTGCTGGATGACATGCAGTCGCGGTTTCGGGCAGAGATGTTGCCCAAGCTGGAACGGCTTGGGGCGATTTGACCGCCGAAGCACCATGTACCGCAAGCCCGCAAGAACCGGATCGGCCGCGCCGTTGCGGCCTGGTCATGGTCGTCAGGCCCGTCCTGCGAGGGATAATTGTTCGGCTTGTTGAATCAACAACGCCACCGGACACGATCGCCCTTTCGTGCGCCAACATCCCCAGTCTGGCCGCTGCCTGGCCGCTGCCTGGCCGTGGCTGAAAGCCGGAGGCGCTGCCGGGATCGCCCAGATATTGATGGCCTGTCTCGCTTGCGAAGGCGTTCGCACCGTGCCTAGGCGTTGCGGCGGTGGCTGATCGTGCAGAGCGCGGCTTCATGTGGTCGGCGGTGGCGAATATGCGCAGTCACGCAATGTCCCGTTGCGGGCCGAATAGATCCGCGCTGATCTGAACCGAAATCTGCGCGACTGCTGCATTGCGCTCGGCGCCATGCGCCGCTTCTGGCGGCTACTCCCAGGGCGGCATATGCGGTGCCTGGGGCAGGTTCGCGCCGGAAAGGCCTGGTTCCCTCATTCGCCCCGCAGTCACGGCCGTCTTTCCTATTTCTTCGGCGCGAACGACCAATCAAGCGCCTGGATCTGCGGGGTCGGCGTGGGCGCCAGCAACACATGCGCAACCAATGTGCCGTTCTGGCAGTGCCACAGGTAATCGCCTTCCAGCGCGCCCTGTGCCCGCACGCCGGGCGGCTGCGGGCAGGGGCCGCTGCGCGCCTGCATTGCAGTGATGTCGGCGGCGCGGTGGGCGGTGTCACGATCCATCAACAGGTTCCCCGCCAGCGATTTCGGTTCGGTCGCCACCGTGCCGCTGGTCCAGATGCGGTGCAGCGGTTCGACCAGCCGGGCCAGTTGCAGCGAAATCGGCAGTATGTCCGGCTTGATCAGGCCAGCACCCTGCAAGGCCAGCATGGCATCCCAGGCCGGGGCAGCGGCCGGGGCATAGGTGCGGTTGGTGAACACGAACACGCCCCAGCCGCTTTCCGGCACGATCAGCATATGGCTGCCGTAACCGGGATAGCCGCCGCCGTGGAACGCCACCCGGCCCAGGCTGCAATCGTCGCCCACGCGCAGGCCGCCGCCATAGACCACCGCGACGTCGCAGGTCTGCGCCGCGGACATGGCGGTGGGGCGCTGCATGCGGCGCGGGGAGCCTTCGCCGCGCAACAGGCTTCGCACGGTAACGCGCGCCTTCGGCTCTTCGCTGCCCGGTGCTGCTGCCGGCCAGGCTGAAAGCAGATGATCGATCCAGCGGGCATAATCCGGCACGGTGGTGATCACGCCACCCATTGCCCCGAATGCGCCGGGCGCCATGTCCGGTTCCCGTTGCCATTTGCCGTCTTCCCAGCGCCAGCCGACGGCCAGCTTTCCCGCCGGCACATCAGCCAGGTTGAAGCTGGTGGCCGTCATGCCCAACGGCGCAAAGCGGCGGCGGGTGATTTCAGCTTCGAAGGGCTGGCCGCTCACATTGGTGATGGTGCGGCCGATCATGGCATAGCCGAGGTTGCTATACTCATGGATCAGGCCAGGCGCGCGCGTGGACGGCACGCCGATGGCCAGCAGGGCGGTGAACTGGGCTTCGGGCAGGGGCGTCTGCCGGTCGCCCCAGGGATCGTCGGTGACGAATCCGGCCATGTGGTGGACAAGATCGGTGACGGTGAGCGCGCCGGCCCAATTGGCTGTTTCCGGCAGAACGGAGATGATTTTGTCATCCAGCCGCAATTTGCCTTCGGCCGCGAGGTCGAACAATGTCAGCGCGGTGAAGGCCTTGGTCATGCTAGCGATGCGAAAGCGTGTGTCGGCGGCGACCTTGCGCCCCGATGCGACATCGGCAACGCCGGCCTGGCCGGCATGCACCAGGCCCTGACCGCGCCGCACGATGCCCCAGCCCAGGCCGGGCACATGGTTCTTCGCTGCCCAATCCTGCATCTGGGCATCGATGCGGGCCGCGATTTCCGGCGGCACCGGCTGCGCCGCAGCGGGCGCGCCGAGCAGCGCGGCGACAAGGCAGAGGCGAGCGAACATGATGGTCCTTCCTGGGCTGAACACCAGCCTGATTGCACGACAGGGTGGCCTGCCATCAATGCGGCGAACAGCGCGATCGTCAAGTCAGGCGATGGCTTGCCAAGCCCGGGCAAGCCGGGCAATTGGCGGTGTTGCTGGCGGGTGTGGCCGGCGCAAGGGCGAAGGCAGGGGATGCACGATATGCAGAGGATGGTGCGGATGTGGGCGCAGGCGGCGCTGCTGTGCTTTGCGGTGTCGGGCCTGGCTGCAGCCACTGCCGGACCGATCGAGCAGACCAAGGGCAATTTCGTCGACAAGTTCCGCCAGCTGGAAGGCGAGGATTGGCCGACCCCCACCGATTATCGCAACGCTGCCGGCGCGCCAGGGTATCGTTACTGGCAGCAGAAGGTGGATTATCGCATCACCGCCAGGCTGGATGAAGCGACCCGCAGCATCAGCGGCACCGAAATCGTCAACTACCACAACAACAGCCCGGATGCGCTGAAGTATCTGTGGATGATGCTCGATCAGAACGAGAGCAAGCGCAATTCGATTGGTGAACGGTCCGAGACGGTCAGCCCGGGTGGCCAGATCGGCATGACCGCCGTGCGCCGCGCCATGCGTTTCAAGGAATGGGAAGGCGGCTTCAACAATCTGAAGGTGACAGACGCTTCGGGGCGCGCCCTGAAATTTGTCGTGGTGGACAGCTTGCTGCGCATCGATCTGCCCGGCGCCCTGGCCAGCGGCGCTGCCACCACCGTGAAAATCGAATTCAGCTTCCCGATGATGGAAACCCGCATCATCGGCGGCCGTTCGGGGTACGAATGCTTCACCAAGCCGGATGAGGATGGCAATTGCATCTTCCTGGCCGCCCAATGGTTCCCGCGTGCCGCGGTCTATTCGGATTATGAAGGCTGGCACAACAAGGCCTTCATCGGCGGCGGTGAATTCACCCTGGAATTCGGCGATTATGATGTCAGCCTTACTGTGCCCGCCGATCACGTGATTTCGGGCACCGGCGAACTGGCCAATCCGGATATCCTGTCCGCCGCGCAGCGCGCCCGCCTCAATCAGGCCCGTACCGCCAAGGAACCGGTCTATATCGTGACCCCCGCCGAAGCGCTTGCCGCCGAGAAGCAAAAGGCCAGCGGCAGGCGCACCTGGCATTTCACGGCGAAGAATGTTCGCGATTTCGCCTGGGCGTCGAGCCGCAAGTTCGTCTGGGATGCGATGGGCGTCAAACAGGACGACCCGGCCAACCCGCTGGTGATGGCGATGAGCTTCTATCCGAAGGAAGCCCGCCCGCTGTGGGATGCCTATTCCACCAAGTCCATCGCCCACACCATCGACAGCTATGGCAAATTTGCCTTCCCCTATCCTTATCCGGTGGCGCAAAGCGTCAACGGCCCGGTGGGCGGCATGGAATATCCGATGATCACCTTCAACGGCCCGCGCCCGGTGAAGGACAAGAAAACCGGCCAACTCACCTATACCGAACGCGCCAAATATGGATTGATCGGTGTGGTCATCCACGAAGTCGGCCACATCTGGTTCCCGATGAGCGTCAACAGCGATGAACGCCAGTGGACCTGGATGGATGAAGGCATCAACACCTTCCTGCAGTTCGAAGCCGAGCGGACCTGGGACCCGAATTTCCCGGCGCGCCGCGGCGAGCCGCGCGACATCGTCGAATATATGGTCAGCCGCGATCAGGTGCCGTTGATGACGCAGAGCGACAGCCTGCTGCAGTTCGGCAACAACGGTTATGCCAAGCCGGCCACCGCACTGGTGATCTTGCGTGAAACCATCCTGGGCCGGGAATTGTTCGATTTCGCCTTCAAGGAATATTCCCGCCGCTGGCGCTTCAAGCGGCCGACGCCTTATGATTTCTTCCGCACCATGGAAGAGGCTTCGGGTGTCGATCTCGACTGGTTCTGGCGCGGCTGGTTCTATTCGACCGACCATGTCGATATCGCGCTCGACCAGGTGGTCGAAGCCCGGATCGACAGCCGCAATCCCGACGTGGAGAAGGCCTGGGCGAAGGATCGCAACAAGGCCGAGCCGACGCCGCTGACCGTGGTACGCAACACGCAGCCGCCGGTGGTGGCGCGCGACCCGGCCACCCGCGATTTCTATGACGAAACCGATCGCTTCACCGTGACGGCCAAGGATCGCAAGGATTATGAGGCCCTGCAGAAGAAACTGGACCCGGTCGAAGCTGCAGCGCTGAACTTCAAGGATCATTTCTATCACTTCAGCTTCCGCAACATCGGTGGCCTGGTGATGCCGGTGATCCTGAAACTGGATTATGCCGATGGCAGCACCGAAACCATCCGCATCCCGGCCGAAGTGTGGCGTTACAACGCACGCAATGTCACCTGGCAGCATGTGACGGCCAAGACGCTGAAATCGGCGGAGATCGATCCGCTGTGGGAGACGGCCGACGCGGATCGTAGCAACAATGGCTATCCGCGCGCCATCGAACCGGCCGTGTTGAAGGTGCGTGACGATCCGGCCGGTGGCGACAATCGCATGGCTGACAGCGACCTGGAAGTGACGCCCGACAGCACCAAGACAAGGCCGATCAAGAAGGTGCCTGAGAAGAAGGACGACAATTGAAGCGATTGATCGGCCTGGCGGCGCTGGCGTTGCTGGCGGCCGGGCTGGTAACCGGGCCTGTGGCGGCACATCGTGGCCACGCCACCTTGTCGGTGGTGGAAATCGACGCGGCGACCGGCGCCGTGACGGTGACGCACCGCATGGCGGCGCACGATGTGGAACCGGTGCTGGCAAACATCGCGCCCGATTCGCAGCCGAGCCTGGACGATCCGGAAGCCGTAAAGGCGCTGATTGCCTATGTCGGGCGCGCGTTTCGCATTGCCGAAGTGCCGTTGGTGTTTGTGGGCCAGGAATTGGCGGGTGATACGGTGGTGCTGCGCTTTGCCGGTCGGCTGAAGGGTCTGCCGGAGACGTTGCTGATCAGCGGCGGACTGTTTGGGGAAACCCATGCCGATCATGCCACGCAGGTGAATGTGCGCCGCGCCGGGGTGACACGGACCTTGCAGTTCCGTGCCGACGACCCGGCACAATTGGTGCCGCTGCCCGGTGCCTGAGCCCGCTGCCTGAGCCCGGTGGCACCGGCTGATGGCGCCGCCTACGCCAAAAGACGTAACGCCGTAACCGGGCCAGTCATGCAAATGACACATCGGGGCGCGCTGCATCATGCGTGATCTTCGCTGGATTCTGGATCGCAAGCTGGGGGTTTTTCAATGACGACACGCAATCACGAATTCGCCGATCTGCGCACGATG
>Ga0164295_10001931_pt1 | contig 17238 bp, 21 predicted proteins | sample GEODES006metaG_FD_111798 | JGI IMG/M metagenome (GOLD analysis project Ga0164295, IMG submission 111798) | Oligotrophic lake water microbial communities from Sparkling Lake, Wisconsin, USA - GEODES006 metaG | ecosystem: Environmental > Aquatic > Freshwater > Lake | place: USA: Sparkling Lake... | reverse complement strand
TCAATCATGGTACGATTATCTCCATCCGAGGAAGGAAAAAATGACGCCTTCTCTATTTGGACAAGTGTTAAGTATACATGAACTGTGGAATGCGGATACCTACGATGAATGGAGAAAAGGTGATCCATGTCGAAAAGAGTATCCATCCGTACAACACATTAACGATGGATATTTTGGAGATGAACATACTGATTTCAACACCTTCCGATATAAATATGCTGCAACTCCTCGAAAACGGAGATAATTTGAAATCGGAGGTTATGAATTTTTAAAATAGTGAATACATTTTTTAAAATATGATTTAGATATTTTAAAATATAGGAGAATAATAATGAGCTCAAAAATTGATTCATCAACAACGGAACAGACCCGTCATTCTATCATGTCGTCTGTGTCCAGCTTTAAATCCGCTGTCGTGAAAATTCGCGACATTCTTCGTGGTCCTGGGATGTCCATTACTGGCATGGACTCGATGCGACACATATGTTTGTATTTATTGGGTCGATACATTACGGTAGAACGAGCGTCGTTATTTGGTGTTCCTGAAATATTTGCGTGGGAAAATATTCTACACGAAGCGAGAGAAAAAGAAGCAGGGCAACAACGTGCACTCGACAGATTCTTTCACACAGATACAGATTGTTTGGTGGCTCATTTTGATCGTTTGTTTGGAACGACAAAATTTTCATTTGATATAAAGGGTAAAATGGGTCTTCAAAAAAATGTTGAAATTTTAGAGATTTTGGACAAGGTGAACATGTCCGAAGTCGATTGTGAAATAGACATGCTAGGATGGGTGTATGAACAACATTTGAAAACAGGCTCATCTTCGGCAGGAAGAGATCTCGGTCAATTCTTTACCGACAGGTTCATTTGTGAATACATGACAGATTTATGTGCTCCAAAGTGTAAACATCCAGGTGTTCCTGAAACCGTATGTGATCCATCGATGGGAACGGGTGGATTTCTTACTTACTATATCAAATATTTCAAAAAGAATTATCCTGATCAAGTCAATTGGAAAGTTCAAGAACATGTCATCCATGGAAATGACACCGACCCTCGAGTTGCCGGCGTGGCTCGTATGAACTTATTCATGGAAACCGGAGGACATAACACAACAAATGTTCAAGAACACGATTCTTTGTATGGAGATTTGACGCTTACGGGGTATGATGTGATTCTTGCCAACATGCCGTTTGGATTGAAGGGTATCAAACACGCAGATTGTTGCGATCGCGTCAAAGACTTGAAGATTCGAGGAACTAAATCCGAACCACTCTTCCTTCAATTGATGATGGTGTCGCTGAATATGGGTGGCAGGTGTGCTGTTGTGGTTCCTGATGGAATGCTTGTCAACTCGTCTACCTGTCACGACGATACTCGGCGATATCTATTGGACCATTTCGAATTGAGACGTGTCATCAAACTCAAAGGAAAATTCTTCATGAATACGGGGATTCAACCGTCTGTCCTCTTCTTTGAAAATACAGGAAATCCGACGAAGGAGATTGAATTTTGGGATGTCGTCAAGGGGGATGATGGGAAGATTCAAGAAACGATGATCCTGTCCGTACCTCGTGAACGAATGGATGCATCGTGTTCGCTCGACATGCGGAGATATCAAGAGGTGAAGGTGGTCGCCAATCCTGCAGGGTTTCCTGTGGTCAAGCTGGGGGACGTGTGCAATATACTTAGTGGTAAAACAAATAATGAAAGAGGAATAGGAGATGTGCCATTTTATGATTCTAATGGTCAAATTGCAGTAGTAAACACTCATTTATTTGAAGGAGACTTTGTAATTACCGCAAGAGTATTAAGTATTGGTTCGTTTCATTTAGTATCTGGAAAATTCTGGTCGGGAGACAATACTCTTAATATTTGTGTAAAACCTGATACTTTATTATCAATAAAATTTCTATATTATTGGTTGAAATTAAATTCTGAAAAGTTTCAACATATAAAATCAGGTATTATACCTAAAATTCGTAAGTCGGATGTGATAGAAATACAAATGCCTCTCCCTCCCATATCCGTCCAGCAAGAGATCGTGTCAACACTCGATCGTATCTATTCACCGGGTACGGTTGAACTGTCGGAAACACTCAAACTGACCCAACGAGCGATGGATTTGGTACTTGCTCAACCCAACGGAACCATGTTGGAACCAATCGTAGAAGCACAACGCATGATGCACAAGTCGGCTCAGATGGCGGCCGACGTCAGGGCTCAGATGGCGGCCGACGTCAGGGCTCAGATGGCTGCCATCGTAAAGTCAATTGACTGCAGGAGGTTCCCTGTGGTCAAGCTGGGAGAAGTGTGTAATTTTGTAGGCGGAAAAGGAAATCAAGACAGAAGTCCCGAGTATAATATTCCATATTATGAATCAAATGGTATTTATGGATACGTGAAGGATCCTCTTTACACAGGCGAATATATAATTACAGCAAGATGTTTGAGTATAGGAGTAGTTCATTATGTTAATGGACCGTTTTATCCATCAGACCATACTATAAATATGACATCTCGTGATTCGGATAAATTGAATAATAGGTTTCTGTATTATTGGCTTATGCTTAACAATAATAAGTTGAAAGATTTATCTTCTGGAATTAAACCAGGCATTCGTAAGTCGGATGTGATAGAAATACAAATACATCTCCCTCCACTCGACTTCCAGCAGGCCGTCCTCACTCGTCTGGATGCCCTCCAATCTCAACTGGATTCACTTGACTCCCTCAGTAAACAGGCGGAGGACAACGCTCGATTCATACTCGAATCCTACCTCGGTTAAATAGAATTTGTGCAATTCCAATACATTTTTTAAACAATATAAACCGAACTCTCACTATTCTAGTGAATGATAGGTCGAAGGTTTCTTTCCAACGCAACAGCGATGTCAGTCTTCCAGAATTCGTGCTACCACAAGATCGACTTTAAAATTTGTGAAGGTGATCCTGTCAAGAATGCACTTCAAAAGTTCTCCGCCTTTAACGTGGGATGTCTTGCTGTGACCAACACGCAACAAAATATTGTGGGTGTTCTATCCGAACGCGACTACATTCAAAAAATCTCTCTAGTGGGGAAGGATGACTCTGTCCCCATCAAACACATTTGTACGTATGCCCCTATTATGATTGCAAAGCCAAACGATTCGGTAGAGCAGTGCATGAACAAGATGCTCGTCAAGGACGTAAGGCATTTACTGATCATGAACGATAAGGAGTGCGTCGGCATGATATCCATCAAGGATTTGATGAAAGAGGTCATGCGCGATAAAAACGACATCATCGCCAGACTGTCCGATTTCAAGACGGGTAAGGGAGGATGTTTTGGAAGCGAGTAAACTCATAAAAATGATTTAATAAATATACAGTACGTATATGCAAGATGACAGCTCCGACACGTTTACCTATCGATAAGGAGTATCGTTTAATAAAGAAAGCGGATAGATACCAAATGGTACCTGTTCCACCCGGACAATTACAGTATTCCATCACCAAAGAACAGCTGGTTGGATTAAACACAGAACAGTATACGGATTCTACTCACGATTGGTCGTTAGACGTTCATACTCAAGACAACATTAACCGGTTAACTCCGTATACTAAAACGGGTAAACTCAATAAGCCTTATTGGAAATTAATACTTTTACTAAAACATGTTCAGGATGATATCATAACACTAAAAGGTGTATTTTATCATACACAACTTCATACCTATTCTCTTATTTCGAGTATTAACAAACCAAAACAACACATTTACCCCTATCGATTAATTTCATCTCATGATAAAGAGTATAAAATTTGTCAATGTAAAATGATTGCTCCACTTCTGTTTTGGTCGGAATTAAAGAATCGACTCTAGATACGTGATGGATTCAAGGCTCGTCTTCGGGAGCGAGTAATTTTAAACGGTCTACGGGTTTTACTCCTTGTTTTTTTAAGTTTGCGTAGTGCTTTACGGTTTAGTTCTCCCAAAAAATCAGGAGGTTGTTCTGTCCATAGAGCCCCTGTATCATTTAACGGTTGGAATAATGTATACTGATTGCTTGCTTCTTTTGCTTTTTCGACTTCCATCAATTGAGATAATTCACTGGTAGGATCTGCCAATAAAGCTTTGATATTTTCTTGGGTAAGTCGTTCTTTCAATAAGGATTGTAATGGATGAAATCGATAAGCAAGACTACACCCTCCCGACCTTGCATGATGAAAGTCATGAAACCAAATTTGTAAAATGTGTTGCGCATTTCCATGTACGCTACATAAATTAGAGCGACTATTGGGAAGATGACAATTATACGGTCGGGTCTGATTTAAAATCATGTGTTTTGTTAACGAGGGAGAACTTAATGAACCAAATAATAATTCGGGGGCATAAATACAGTAATGTTTGGTTAAATGTTGATAGGTTACGGGAAGAGCATAATAACAGAGCGGTTCCGATGAAGATTCTAGTTCTTCTCGAGTTATTTTAGGGTTTGCATATCCTGCCCATGACCCTAACAGTCCATTGTATTTTGATTCCGTAGAGACCGAGTACCATATGGTACGCCGTAATACCTCAGGCAACGTTTCTTCGGTTATGGTTTCACCTTGCAACAATCGATCCTTAATTTGTTTATGTAATTCACGGGTAATCATCGCTTGTTTTGCCGGAGGAATATCTTCCCAATAATAAAACACTGTATCCCTGACTTCAAAGCTAAAACTTCCCTTGATGATACTGTGGCAATTTTCAGGATCGGATGCCCACCGAACTTGTTGAATTCCTAACGCGGTTTGCATTTGTTTTCTAGAAATTGGATCTTCGGCAAAATAGCGAAACAAAAAGAATTGCTGAAGGATTCGATGAAACTGATCCGCTCCAGCATGAGCTCGGATATAGGCATCTAACTCGGCAAAGTGATCGCCTTTGATGAGAGTGTACAGTTCATCGTCGACGGTTATTGTTCCACTTTCTAACTGACCTAAGAGGTGTTGAAGTTGAACGTTTCTAGAAACGTAGATCGTTTCTCTATATTTCGTTAAATCCACTGAAAGTGCTGCCATACATAGTGGTTATATTAAATTGAAATGAGATTTAGGGTATTTGTAAGGTAATCATGCAGCGTGTTCCTGAAAATATGCTCCTCGTGGGGGTGTCGTATCGGGTTCACAAGGATACAGATGTCTCGGTCGACTTTCTAGGTACGTTATGTCGAAAAATCGTATTCGATGATGGAGACGTTCGATACCACCTCGACCATCTGTTAGTACCTGCAAGGACGGCATGTTCGAGGGAGGAACCCAAGGGGTCGCATGTAAGGGAAGTACCTACTTGGCTACGAAGTATCAATCCGGCTACGCATACATTTTACGTAACGGCACAGAACATGTGCGTACAGCGAATCATCGCGGCCAAAACGGGACGACTCGTTCAATCTCCGTTGATAACCCAATATTTCTAATACAACTTTTTTAAACGTATACTATATGCCTGCTTACACAAGTAATCAGGGTACGGAGATTTTATCCAACTATCGATCGATGTTTGCTTTCAAACTTTCGGATTCTCTTCGTGAAAAAATTGTAGAGGATGTCATGAGATTTCCTACTCAAGAACGTCGACAGGCTCGATTGACCAAACTCATTCAAAAGATTGACAATAAAAGGGGAATGAACCATTCGGATGTAGTTTCCCTACTAAAAAAACTAAGGGCTCAGGGGGCGACCTTTCCTCCGGGCTATCTTAAAGAATTGATGGGTCTCCTTAAAAATAATTACGTCATGGGAAAATCTAGGAAAAATAAACGTCCTAAAAACCAAACGCGTAGACATTAAATATTCGTTTATACTATGCAACGCGTTCCTGAAAGTTTACTTCGAGTGGGGATTGCATATCGTATTCACCTGAATGAGGATGGTGAAGATTACTCCCTCGATTACAAAGGAATATTACGGAAAAAGGTTGAGTTCGGAGATGGAGATGTCAGGTATCGATTTGATCATGTATTAGCACCTGTTCATGGTGCACCGCACATTAACGGCGAGGTGGAACATTATAAGATGTCTCCTCAGCGTATGATGAATATTGATCCGAAAACCCATACGTTTTTTGTAACGGCAGAGAATCGGAGTGTACAAAAAGTCATTGCAGACAGAACGGGAATAAGCGTTCAAAATCCTTTACTTACGCAGTATTTTGGAATGGCGCGTAAACCCAAGACTCTTTCCAAACGTAAGACTCTTTCCAAACGTAAGGCCAAAAACTCGCGTAAAAAATGAATCATTCTTTCCCATTACCGATCTCCTTCCGTTTGACACGTTCAAGAAATCAAAACTTGTCAAACATTTGATTTAGAATTGACCTTACATGGAAATACAATTTCTATTGCTGATTACATATTTATAGTCGTATAGTCTATGAACCGATTGATACTATTTTCAGTATGTATTGCCGTAAGAATCATCATCGCCTACGTGGCCTATCTTGCAACGCCGCCGTATTTACGCTATATGGGGTATATCGCGATTCTCCCCATCCTCGATCACCTTTATTTATTTTTTAAGGATACACGAAAAAAAGGGTTCTTTGGAGGCGAAGTCTGGTGGAATTATGTACGACCGATACATGTAGTGTTGTATACTTTATTTGCATACAACGCCATTCAAGGGAATCATCAGGCATGGATCTATTTGTTACTCGATGTCCTCGTCGGATTACTTGCATTTGCCCATCATGAACTTAAAACGAGGCTGATGTAGAGTTTATTTCTCGGTTCCGTCGAAGACGGTGAATTTAAAATCTCGTATTGCATCCTCCATTTGTGTTTGAGAAACATCTCCATTATGTGTAGGGAACACGCGCTTTATAATAACACATTTGTCACTACGTGCAAATCCAAGATGTTCATAACTCCAATTGTCTGCCGAATTGGGGAACCATCCACGCGTAAAACCATCCTTACATAGATGGATGTATACATCTTCTGAAAAGTTCTTCACCTTCGCCTGAAAAGCTTTTCGATGTTGTCGCTCTTCATCCAGTTCTTGACGCAGTTCTAGCAACTGAGTCACCAATTTTATTTTTTTACGTTCCTCCACTTCTTTATCTCGTAATTTTTGTAATTGATCCGTGAATTCTTCATCCCTTTCCTCCTCGAATTCATCTCGTAGCTGTTGTAATTGAGCTGTCCATTCTGACCGTTCTGATTTCATTCGTTGTTCAAATTGTTGCTCCAGAGCAACTCGTTGCGCCTCTAACATTTGTTTGACTTGGGCTTTTACTTGAGCCGGAGTCAAACTCGTATCCACTACCGATTCCGAGGCCCATTCCACCTCTTGTTGACAGGCATTCACACGAAGAATCGCAGCAGCAATCTTTTTCATGAACGGTTTTGTATACACCTGATCCGGATGTTGTCGTATCTCACGAAGGGTTGCATCCATGTCCTCTCGAGATTCAAAGAAATCTTCTGAGGAACGAAGGAGGGCGTCTAACTCTTGTTCGGCATTTGAGAGCGCCTCTTGTTTTTGTTCCAGCGTGTATACTTCTGGTACTTTATTCGGCACGAGGAAGTCAATCTGCGCCATTCTTGGAGGATATGTTTGACACTTAAACATTCAATTTTATGTAGGGAGCAACGCCGAATCTACCGAATTCTCCACATGACGTTCTAATAAATTAATGTTGTATTTTCGTGTATTTAATTTCCTATTTTTAAAAGGCGTTTTCCATATATCCCCGAATTCGAAGAATACGCTATAATAAATTTGACTTGTATCTAAATCGTACTCTTTAGATTGATTCGGAGAAATTAAAAATTGTTGACATTGATAATCTCCAGTGGTTGAAAATGAAATACTCAGTTTATCAATACCGATCGAGGAAATACTTACGATAGGTACCGGTGATAAAATGACCCATGCTTTTTTAGTCGATGCATTCGTTATGGTAACATGCGGGGAAATCCCTAACATTCGTTGAAACGTAAAGTCGGCTAAAGGCAAACTGGCAATTTTTTTAACGGCTAATAAATTGTCAATTTGTTGTTCTTCTTGTAGGGTCAATACCTCGTCCATACTATACCACGTTTATTTTTACCGAAGATTCCACCGATTAATGAACATGTGATCCAAGTCCATGACTATAGAGATCCTGTCTTGTCGCTGATTGGCTTAAATATTGGTCTATAAACGGCGGCGGCGGCGTCTAGATGGCGATGTCGATCTTTGTTGATCTTTACTAGGTCGTGGTCGTTGTTGATCTCTTTCTCGTTGTAGATCTTCTTCTTGATTTCTTCGATTCAGCGATCGATTGATTCGATCATGTTCAGCTTTTTGAGCTGGATCAATTGTGTTTCCTCCTCCGCCACCATTCTTTGGAGGACGTTTTTTGGAACGCGTCTTCCTACGGGCCTTTAAACCCCTGTCAACACCTGTAACTATTTTATAATATTCATTCACCTCATCCTCCGTAAAGGTAAAGGGCATGTTTTGGTTTCCCCTTAATCGTTTCACGATCATATACACATCTCGTTCAGTAAGTGAATCCTTCATGAATTTTAACGTGAATGAAAGTCTCGTTTTTCGTGCCTCAACGTCCAACTCTTGTCCGGCCAGAGTATATTGTATTATATTTCTCTGATTCTTGGTTAACGCTGAAACACTGGATGTCATACGTATACACTATATTTTATTCATCGAATGTGAGGGTACTTTTTCGCCATAAGGCTCGTAATCATCTCCGGTGTCAACTCATAATTGATCGCAAGTAGTTTGGCACAATCCTTGATTAATGGCTCCGCGTTAGTCAACAGAATCTTCGTCCTCGAATACGCAACCGAAATGATATGATCAATCTCCGCGTTGATCTTATCTTGATCACTAATGATGACCTTATCGCCCATTCCCAAATTTACGATCATCTGTTCCGCGATCTTCTTCACTTGCTGCAAATCATGCGATGCCCCTGAAGAAATGTCCTTGAACATGACTTCTTCCGCGATTCTACCCCCCAAAAGAACCATCATTTCACCAATCAACTGTTCTTTGGTTTGAATGGTCGTCGATGCCGGTTCAAAGAGAGTAAATCCTAACGTTTTCGGGGAATACAGGTTGATCGTGATTTTGATCAGCTTCCGATGTTTTGTGAAGATTCCCATGAGAGCATGTCCAATCTCATGAACTGCCACTTGATAGATCATTTCCTCCGACAATTGGTTCTTGACCGATTGGAAGCCGACAAGGATTCGATTCGCGATCAGATTCAGGTCATCTTTCGTAATTTGTTCTCGATTCTGTCGAAGTACATAAAGAGTCGCTTCATTCAAAAAGTTTTCAATCTCCGCTCCCGAAAATCCATTCGTCAATTCGGTCAGATAGTCCATCGTGATCGTAGCATCCAGAGGTTTATTGTGACGATGGATTTGAAGGATTTGTTGTCTTGTCTCCTTATCGGGGGTTCCGATGTAAATCTTTTTATCGATGCGTCCAGGGCGTAGAAGTGCTGAATCTAACAAATCGATACGATTGGTCGCTCCCATGATGAAGATCCCATTCGCGGATTTAAACCCGTCCAACTGAACTAACAACTCATTCAGCGTGGAATCGTGTTCCGTATTGGATGCAGAATCGGACATTCGCTTTCGACCGAGGGCGTCCAGTTCATCAATAAAGATGATACAGGGTACGTTATCTTGGGCAAGTTTAAAGAGTTCACGAACACGAGAGGATCCAACCCCAACATATTTTTCTTGAAATTGGGCTCCTGATACAGGAATGAACCCAAGTTGGATTTCTCCACTAAAACACTTTGCCATGAGTGTTTTGCCGTTTCCGGGAGGACCTTCCAGAATGATACCTTTGGGAGTACGAACATTATATTTGGCATATTTGGTATAGTTGACCAGCATGTCTGCACACTGCATGAGTTCTTCTTTGATGAGCGCGTACCCTCCAATATTCTTAAACGTATAGTCGGAGTTTTTAAGGATTTCAAAGTTTTCACTTTTCGTATCTTCATTTTGATTGGGCTGATTTGGACCTTGATTGATGATGATATTGATTTTGTGAGGCCTCGGTTTAAACTCATAATCGTATTCATTATTGAATCCATCTTCATCATACGGGTCTTCCTCGTAGGGATCTTGGTCTATATTCTCTAAATAATGTTGGATGTAGGATTCATTATGAAGAGTCAATCCTGTCATGTTTTTCAAGAGATTGTTCTTTTTAATCAACAATTGTTTTATTTTTTGTTTTTCTTTATTTAATTCATTATCGATATCAATTAGTCGATCGTTCTTGATGTGAATCATTCGAGGAGGCAATCGATGTTGTAAATGAAAGCTACTTACCGTCAATAGGTGACACAACAGTAAATACATAACTATCTATACTCACCTATCATTTAATATGTATTCGAAATAGGTAAAATTGATATACATTAAGTATACATCGTTGTTCGACATGGCTTTCTCAGAGACGACCTTCAACGTGTATTGCGCCTTCGTTGGCATGATCCTCGTATTAAATGCAATCATCTTTGTCGTCAACATCATCAGTATGGTCATGATGTTGATTCACTACACTCCTCTATATATCCTCGTTGCACTAGGATTGCTCTGTGGATATATCAGTATACCGATAAAGGATCGTATGTATACGATTGGCGTATTCTCTTAGAGGTACTTATCTTCCAGTTTAAATTGAGTATACTTTTTTGCTCTCTCAAAATTATCTCGGACAAAGGACAACCTCTCTTCATACATTCGCTTGGAAAGAGTATGGACAATTTCAAAACATTCTCCTACCGTAGTAAAGGAGAGTATACCTCGAGCATTAAAAAAGTCTCCGATACTGGGACATCCGTAATAAATCGGAATCGTACCCGATAAAAAACAATCAATTAACTTTTCTGTAAAATAGTAATCCTCTTTACAATTTTCGATGACAATACTGAATCGATACTCCTTCAGAGCTCGATATTTTTGGTTGGAGATATGACACGGCGTATGATCTGCATCGAAGGGTCGCGTTGTCGTATTCGGTAACTTTATGTATGTTCCTCCATAAATATCTACCGACGCGCTCACCCAATCTGCAACAGCATGTCGTAATTGATGTCCACTCGTGATGCGTTTATGGGAGAGAATCATCGAACACAACCGGCTCTTCGGCCATACGTTTCGATAGGATTCATGGAGCCATGTCGTTCCTAATACGTTGAAGCGAAAGTTTTCTCCGCGGTCCAATAATGTTTTATCAAAGGTGAGTACGACATCAAATAAATGATTGTGTGTACTGATGTAGTCGTAATAGAGTCGATGCAATTCCTGACTTTCTAAAAGAAGCGCAATCTTCTTCCGACAAGGATGGGTGTTCATGAGCGAAGTATCTGTATAAATGACGGTATCCTCGGGTTCAATCTTCAGCGTATTCACTGGAGTCAAATTTCGTTCAATCGGAAGAGTACTTACAAAATAAAAGGGTTCATGGGAACACATCGTGTCTACGATTTTCACCATACCTAATAACGGAATGTTTTAAATCTTCATTTTTACCGTATATCCATTAAAAAAGGTTGCACTCGCATTCGTATAGGCTCCAAAATCATCAATCCAGACTTCATCTCCGACCTCCAATTCGGGCAACCATACGTCCTCTTCAATCAGATCGAAGGAATCACACGTCGGTCCGTACACTCGCGATTTAAACAGTTTTCCGTTTTTGTGAGTCCGAAGGGTCGGAACAGCATGATCAAAAATCTTACAATTTAGATTTCCATAGAGACCATCATTCAAGTAATAGATTCGGACGTCTTCTATTTTTTTACAGATGACATGTAAATGCAGTGTACAGCTTTGTTCTACTAAAAAGCGACCGACTTCACTGATGAAGGTTTTCCCTTTCAAAAGAGACATTCCCTTTTTGACTTCTTCGGCGGACGACATAAAGTTTTCATGGGTAAACCCGCCCCCAATATTAATCATGTCGATGGGTATACTGAGAGATTCGGCTTCCAACGTAGCAGTATAACAATCGCATAAAGCCTCATAGTAAAGAGAGGGCTGTATACATCCGCTTCCCACATGAAAACTAAATCCAACGACGGTTAGGTTCAGTTCTTGGGACAAGAGAAGAAGGGATCTGATGTCTTTCATTTTACATCCAAATTTACTGGAGAGTTTACATTTGGAGGATGCATCGTTGACAGCAATACGTATCAACAGTTTACATTCGGGATAGAGTTCTTTCATTTTGTACAATTCACAGGGACAGTCGACCACAGTGTACGGAATTCCCTTTTCTTTGGAATACTCGATATGGGAAGGGAATTTACAGGGATGAGCGTAAAGAATCCGATTCGCGGTGGTATGTTCGAGGGCGTCCGCAATCTCCTGTTTGGATGCACAGTCAAACGAAATACCGAGTTCGTGAATGTGTTGTAGAATGCGAGGATGGGGATTGCATTTCATCGCATAGTAGAGCTGTACTTCCGGTAGATGATGGGTCCAAAGGAAAGCTGCATCGGTTATTTTGTCCAAATGAAGGGTTGAATAAGGTTCCATGGAGGTACTTCTCGATACGCTTTATATTGTTACCTTTTGGATTCAGGTATGTTTAAGATCTCCGAGGTCCATGGGAGCGGGCCGACTGGAAACTTACGCCAAAAGAAACTTTCACGTTTCATCGCCCGAGAAATGTCTTCGGTAGAGATGGAAGTATACGTCATGGGGTTTCGTCGTAAGTTATCTCGTACGGCAATCTTGCATCGAACGCGAGGATCATTCGGCTTGCACTGTTTGATTTGATCATTCAATACGTAGACTTGTTTCTGTACATCTTCCCAATTATCATAGGTCATTTCAAAATCTTTGACGAAGTCTTGTCCAGGCGACAAATGAAGAAGTGTCAAAAAGAATTCATCCCCGACGTGCATCGAATTGAAGAATCCGAAGTCTTTTTTGAGTAGCTTCTCACCGTGGTACCGCGAGAGGCACATACGGGCATAATGTTTGATGAAGGGCTCCAACTTCTGGTAGCCGACTTGGGTCGCGATTCTCTCCTGTTTATCGTAGTGAGAAGGTTTCATGAACTTGACGTACGAGGTTCGAAGATCATCCGTCATCATTTTAGTATACAGGGCATCAAAGGATTTAAGCGGTATACAGGATTCGCTGATGAACACAAACTTGACGTTATCTTTGTCTTTCATCGCTTCTTCGAGTAAGTTATGGTAAGCTTCGGTAATGAATCCCCAACCGGTATTTTCGACCCGTTTAGGAATGATTCGATCTTGTAACCATTCCGTTTTGACAAGTTCAGGATATTTTGGATTGAGGTAGACAGTATACTTAGTTTGGTTTTGAAAGTAGTCGGTCCAGACCTTTGGCTGGTTGATATCTCCCATCGTTAAAAAAAGAAAGGCGATCTTGTTGGGTGCATACTGATAACAGCCGTTCATGTCATAGAATTGGGGAGGATTGGGTAAGGTCGTGCGACCCATCGGGATCGTTTGTTTGTTTCCCTTTCGAACCCCGACACGTGTACAGGTTTCATCGAATACGTAGATGGTCTCCCATAAATACGTCGGCAGGTCGGACAGGACCTCCAGTACGGTATCGTACAAGAACTTGTAAATGGAAAAATACGTATGGATCGACTGATTGAGCATTTGGGAAGGAATCTCCGAATTGGGGACCATGCTGATGAGCATGAGATCTGTCTGGGGCGGAACCTCGATTGCCTTCGACTGTGTACCGAAGATCTTGATCCAAAGGGTCTTCTGAGTCTTGTAGACCGCGGTGGTCAATTCCGGTGTCGTTTTCCGTATGAAAAAGGATGCCTTACTCTCTTCTAAATCGGTCGAAAGAAGTTTTCCGTACGTCACCGGATGTTTCTGAACGGATCGAGAGAGCCATTTGACATAGGTCGGTTTGTACTCTTGATACAGGTAAGCAGGGTTGACGTGTTTGAGTAAACTTAAAAAGTAGATCTCGTCCCATGCACCGCGAATCCGCAACGGATTTTCTTTCAGGTAAGCATCGTAGGTCATCGCGTTGTCCAAGATAATTTGAACATCCGTACGATTCAAGATCCACCACTGACTCGCTTTCCATTCGAGTTCGTTGTTTTCCAGTAGATGGAACATCGACCGATTCTGGTACTTTAAAAACTGCTCCAGTTTGGCGGGAGATACGAGCGGCAACGAATCATGCGCCAACAGGATGTACCATGTATGATTCTTTTCATAGGCCGTCCTTAACAGGTGAAGGGTTGCATCCACAATACTTTTTTGACCCCATTCGGTCGGTAAACTCGAAACGGTGTATTTTCTCGAAAGGATTTGTTGGGGCGTTTTGGCGTTGACGTAGACCGAATAGGGTTTAACAAATTGGCGCGTTTTATTATGAATGATATCATCGTACGTTAAAAATAAAAAGGCTAGATTCATTCGTGATGTACGGCGAGATTCACAAATGTTTGTCTTTTTATTACATTTGGTCTTATTGGGGCACCGTTTAGGACATTCCATAGAATAGTATAATATAAGTATACTCTATGGACGCGTCTAAAACAGATGAAATCACTAACGATTTTTATTTAGATTTTAATAAAGTCGATTTATTAAATGACCAAATACATAATCCGAAAAAAGTTAGTCAGGAAATAGTTATTCCAAAGCTTCATGTAGCATGTATAACTAATAATCGAGATGAGGTCAAACAATTATTACTCGTCCCATCAACAAATCAAAATGAGAAAGTAGAGGGCCTTACACCTCTTCATATAGCGTGCATTTTAAATAATTCAAGGTTAGTCGATATTTTACTAGGTGTAGGCGGCTATAAAAAAACACAGATAGATAGTGTAAATACTCCTACAAAGAATGGAGCAACACCTCTTCATTTAGCATGTTTAGTGGGTAATGAGATAATAGTAGAATCGTTATTATTATCAGGTGCAGATACAACCCAGATATACAAAAACAATACTCCTCTTGAGTTAGCTAAGAAAAAGGGGTTTACACGTATTGTTGAACTAATCAATTCCCCACCTTTACCGATTTCAACACCTTTACCTCTTCAAAGATCCATATTATTAGGGGGTGGTAATCGCAAAAAAAGTAGAAACCCAAATAAACACCGACGTGTCCTTAAATCTAGGCGCAAACCTCGTAAATCAAAAGTGAAATACCTGAAGGTTTAACGTCTCGACTTGCGCTTACGAGAAAGTGTCCGACCCTTACGTTTGCGGGACATACGTTTATTGGCGCGCCCAAATTCGAGGCCTACCGGTCTCCCTAACACAACGTTTCTTCGGTCGTCCATTACTTGACGGGCGGTTGCCGTTGCGTTGGCTACCGTGGCGGCTCTCCGCTGCATTCGTTCTCTTCGTTGAGGGGATGTTTCCAAGAGCTGGTGAAATACATACTCGTGGACCTCGGCATTCGTCATTTCATTCATCGTGTAGATATCATCCTCGGTTAACCGAGCCAACTGAGCGGAGGTAACCTGACCAGAGTTCACCTTATTATTCAGAAGTGTTTTCAGGTGTTTGGACGCAAGTCGGGGGTAAGCAGCCATAGTATACTCCTATATTTAAAATTGAACGCAATATTCTTTTCTTTGAATAACAAATGGATAACTTTCGACTACACGAAATGCAACGATTTGTGGTTAATCAGGGTAGTAAAGAAGATTCGTCATGGTACGCTAGACGTATTCAAGAACTGGATGCTAGTTTTAAAGCACCGACGGAATGCATACCCGAAATCATCCCTTTTCTAAGGATATTCTATTCATTTTCAGATAGTCATGATAAGGAATATCTTGACGATCGTATTTTGTATTATGAAAGTATGATTCAGTACGAAACCATCCCTCGTGTCCCCAAAAATGTTCTCCGACGACGAAAAATTGAAAATAAACCCGTTGATTAACTCTAGTATACCATGCCTGAATTTACCGCCCTCATTTGTCTTGAGCACAACCCTCATGTATGCTTTGTCATTCGGAGAGGTCAATACGTCGAGGTAAAGCAAACGACTTCGTTCACCCAAGCAAAATTAAGTCAAATGCTGACGTTTTATTTGCCTCAACGAAAATACACCTACATGTACCATAACGGCCGCGAATTCCATTCTCTCGACGACATTTCAGACTATGTCAATAATTAAGGCCGAGTTTAATTGACGTAATACATCTTTTTAATGTTCACACGTACAACGTATCTTTTAAAAATTGAAATGTTATTTCTATTATGATAATACTACAGAACCATGCCTGCCTTTACCGCCCTCATTCGCCTCGAGCACAAGCCGCATTTTGGCTTCGTCATTCGAAGGGGTCAGTACGTCGAGATGATGCCAACATCCTCATTTACTCAAGAACAATTGAATGAAATGACGACGTATTATGTACCTCTACAAAAATACGGCTACATGTACCCGAACGGCCACGAATTTCATTCCCTTGACGAGATCTCAGAATACGTCAACAATTAGGCTCGGCGAGTTCCTCGTTTCCCAAATGCGTCTAATTCCTTACGCAACCGATCCACTTCCGCTTGAGTGTCTTCAAGCTTTTTTTCAGCTGCCTTCAGTTTTGCCTCGAGATCAAGTTTACGTGTTTGATTTCGCTTCGTGTTGTCTCCCGCCAATAATGCACGTAATTTTTCTTCATTCACCGTTCCTTTTCCTTCGGCTTCATAATCGCTGTAGAGAACAAGTGCTTTACCTTCATTCGCCAACACCATTTTGTTCCAATTGTACTTGTCCCAGTTCCCTTCCTCCTTACGTACTGGATACTTCTTTCCGTTAATCATAACTTCAGTCGGTTCATCGGACTTGCTAAAATGGGTCTTTAGCTCCTTGATGAGGGCTTTACAAGGACGATTTGGATGCCATCCGTACCCACTCCCCCAGTGATCAGGACTGAAGAATCCATCTCCAATCAGGAAGATTTCAGGAAGCGTTGCATCCCCATGATCAAAACTCGGATACACCGGTTTTTCTTTTAAGGCATCCCAGTAGTAAAGTTCACGGCCACGCATGCCTTCATCCATAAACACGATACGGTCACCATGTTGGTACCCTTTATAAATTCCCATTTTACACCTTTTCTCATTTCAAACGCCGATTAATATCAATGTGTTCTTAAATAATTCTTTGTGTTTTTGTAAATATTTATAATCAAATTTTTTGTTACATTTATTACAATGTAACAAATATATAAATCTTGAACATTGTGAT